>Ga0257110_1000039_pt1 | contig 74922 bp, 67 predicted proteins | sample LP_taG_7_FD_190184 | JGI IMG/M metagenome (GOLD analysis project Ga0257110, IMG submission 190184) | Marine microbial communities from Northeast Subartic Pacific Ocean, Canada - LP_J_2015_P26_10m | ecosystem: Environmental > Aquatic > Marine > Oceanic | place: Canada: Northeast Subartic Pacific...
ATGCATATGCAAATTATATTTTACCACTACATAAATATGTTGCTGGTGAAGAAGAGTTCAGTTATTTAAATAGAAACAATTGGGGTAAAGGTGGATTAATATTAGACAATGATTTAGAACAATGGTCTGATTATTCCTTTGGAACTTCATTAGGTTTTAAAGTAAATAAAAATCTTGGAGTATTTATTGAAGGTGAATATGCAAAGATGTGGGATAGCAAACTATACCAAACTATGTTTGGATTAAATTATACTTTTAAATAAAATGGCAAAGGAACTAAACGAAGACGTAGGATTTAAGGTTAGTATTAAAACTTTATTAGCAATAGGTGCGGCAATGGCAACGGTAATTAGCATGTGGTTTGTATTACAGGCTGATATAGATGATGCAAAGAAATTACCTAAACCTGTAATTGAAAGAATGGAATTTGATATGAAGGATGAATTAATCAGACAAACGATCATGGACACACAAGAAGATGTTGAGGAAATGAAAGAGCAACTGAAGAAGATTGATGAACGTCTTTATGAATTACAACAAAGAAGATAATATGAAAAAGCTTTTAGTAATAATATTTTTATTAATAAACATATTTGCATTTGCGCAGAATCAAAGACACTTTTTAAATTGGGTATCTGATAAAACTTTTGATGAAAAAGTTACAGGGTATGGTGCTTATGAAGATCATGATGATCATGATGTAATAGTTGTAGAATTTTACGCAGAGTTTAATAAAGATAATGCATTTAAAGATTGGGCAAAAATTGATAAATTAGATGGTGTTAAATATTACAGATGCAATATTTCTAATTCACCTCAATTAAAAAAGGATCTTAAAATTAGAATGGCGCCTACTATCTTACTTTATATTAGGGGAGATGCATATATTAAATTTACAGCTAAGGCTGGTTTGGATCTTAAATGTCCAGTTGATTATGATAAGTTAGTTAGAGCAATAGAAGTAGTAAGAATAGAATCTCAATATTAATTCTGAAACAAATTTATTAAATGCAATATAATTAAATATTAATAAAAGAAACTAAAGAAAACTGTGGGCATGTCTGCTCACGGCTAATACCTGAAATTTATGAAAATTAAAGTACTAGATTCATTCTCATAAAATTCAAGTGTTTAACACCGGCTTCAAAACCCGGTTCAAAATAATTTTAACTAAAAACAATTAATTAAATGAAAAATTTTATTTTAACTTTCGCCCTAACAATCCTAGTAGGTTTTGGGGCAAACGCACAAAATGCAAAAGGTGATTGGTACGTAGGTACTGGTGACGTTGCAAATGTGGCATGGACTGACTGGGCAATTTCACCAACTTTAGGTTATGGAGTATCTGATAAACTAATGATTGGTTTAGGGGTTGCACAAGCTGATTCATCCGAAGACCTTGCTGTTGATATACATGCAAGATACTTTGTTACTGCCGGAGAGCAGGACTTTTTCCTATATGCAGGAGTAAGTGAATTTGAAACTGATAACCTTGAATTAGGAATCGGTAAAATGTTCACATTCCATAAAGATGCATTGTTCGTTGATCCAAAATTGGTTTACCATACTGGAACAAAAACAACTAATCTTACATTAGGATTTGGATTAAGATTCTAAACTAATTTACATAACTCAATAAAACCCAGGATTCTAGGACCCTGGGTTTTTTGTGCTTAAACAATTAAACATTTAAGTATATAATAATAAATAGAGAATGAACTTTATTTGTAAAAACAAAAACACATGGAAATATTTTATTATACTTTAGGTATACTATCGGTCCTTATTGTTATAGGAGTGTTTGGTATGGTTAAGGTTTGGACAAAACTTTCAAACTTTGAATTTAATTTTGATGATTTAGAAGATTACGTTTCGGATACTGCTGATGATTTATCTGATGAATGGGAAAAACTTAATGATAAATTCAATGATAGAATTGATCAAGTAGAAAGAGACCTAGGTCATGAATCTGAAGAGCTAGGCAAGCTAATTGATTCAAGAGCTGATAAGGTTGAAAATAAGCTAGGTTTAAAAATACAAAAACTAGAAGGTGCTCTTGGGAGAATTATCGCAGAGAAAAATTTATAAGTACAAATATATACTGTATGATTATAATTAAAAAGAATGAAAAGGATTCTATTGATAGAATGCTTAAGCGCTATAAACAAAAGCTAAAAAAGACCAAGCAAGTTAGGGCAATTAGAGATAGAAAACAATATACTAAACCATCTGAGATTAAAAGATTAAAGATGCAAAAAGCTATCTATATACAAAAGCTTAGAGACGAAGAGCAAAAAAATTCATTCTAATCTTTCAGTTATTAAATACTTTTGTTATATTTAAATAAATCAATTAAATATGGAAGATATACAATTTGACATGGATGGTACAAAGAATACTATTATTTTTGACCTTGACGGTACTATCGCTAACATAGATGAAAGGCGATCTATTTCCACTAAGGAAGATGGTAAAATGAATTGGGATAAATTCTTTGATCCTAATAACATTAATTTAGATAAACCAAATTTACCGGTTATCTCAATGATGAAACTTTTAAAATCGGTAGGTCATTTTATTGTAATTTTATCAGGGAGAAGTAAAGCAACAAAGGATGCTACTCGAAAATGGTTAAATGATAATGAAGCACCTTATGATGTTTTAAAAATGAGACCAACTGGCCACCCATGGGCATTTATGCCAGACGACAAATTAAAACAGCATTGGTTAGATACTTTGTTTGAAGGTGATAAGAAAGATGATATTCTTTGTGTCTTTGATGATAGGGATAAAGTCGTAAAGATGTGGAGAGAGAATGGTCTTGATTGCTTCCAGGTTGCTGAAGGTAACTTTTAAAAATAACTTTATGACAAATAAATTATACAGAGGAGGTGGCTACATTGGTGGTGTATGCCAAGGTTTAGGTAAGTGGTCAGGATTACCTTCAATCTTATGGAGATTAATCTTTTTGTTTACACCTATACCATCTGCCTTTCTCATTTATGTAATCTTGTGGATATTTTTATCTAAAGAATTATGAAAAGATTTTTAACTAAATTAGAATCTATAGATATTTTTCTAATTATAGCATTAGGGTATTTTACTTTAATGCTATTTTGTTTAACTTAAACTACACGAAATGAAAAATGCTTTATTAATATCCACACTTTTAGTAACTATGACAGGATCTCAGGAGATTGCGCAAAATCATGTACAAGATGTTTTGACTGAAGAAGTTGAAATGTTTAATGAAATTATAGATGAAGAAGTTAACCTCATTAATGCAAAGATTGATAACCGAGAAGAATTAATAGAAGCTATGGCTTTTGTAGAAAGTGGTGGTAATCCTGCAACAATTGGTGATATTAATTTAGGAACTCCTTCAGTAGGACTTTTACAAATCAGACCTATTATGGTTAGAGAAGTAAATAGGATACTGAGAAAACAAGGATTAGATAAAAGATTTAAAAATAGTGATAGAAAGAGTGGTGATAAATCAATTGAGATGTTTAATATCTGGGCTGATGCTTATCACTTAAATAGTTCCTTTGAAAAAATGGCTAGGAATTGGAATGGCGGACCTAAAGGCTATAAGAAATCTGCAACCGCTCACTATTGGACCAAAGTTCAAAATTATGTAACATTAAATTTATAAGACTAAAAAACCACTCATATAGTGGTCTTTTTTAGTTTGTATGTAAATAGAAATTATCTTTCCATTCCTAAACCGTCGGTAGTTTTTCTACCTTCAGTTACATTTGATGTTTTCCAATGTTCACTCTGTCTAGGTTTTCCAGCAGGGTGGACTCCATTAAAGTCTTGGTATGCTGGGGTACCTGTTGCATTCGTATCTTGCCCAGCCATTTCATCCCAGTAATTTTTAAAGTCTTTTACGGTTCCTTTGTAATGTCTAATCTTACTTAGGTCTTCTCTTTCTTGGTTATTTTCCATTCTTTTGTTTTAATTTATGTATAGCCGTTTGTACCTTTAATCCTTCAAGGTCAATTTTATCCATTTGTACTTTTAGTTGATATAATTCAATTGCATAATTATCTCCTCTTTCTTGAGCAGCTCTATATCTTTGAATATTTTCTTTTTCTCTATCCTTTAATCTTTTTGCAGCTTCATTAGGATTAAACTCATAATCAGATGCTTCATTTAAATAGTTATTAAATTTAGGTATCATTATACTTTATAGTTTTTAAGAAGATCTTTTAATTCTACAATATCAGCAGGATTTAATTGTACATAATTTCTTCCGATGTTTATTTGCATACATTTTCTACCTAAACCAAATGACTCAACATCTTTAGGTCCAACAAATGTAGTTATCTGTGCATTATCAGAACCTTTAATACCGGCTTGGTTCCATGAACTAATATCAGTTCCTTCATTAAGAGTAGATTCACCCATTGCTGAATAGTTTTCGCATGCTTCATCTATCTTATCATTAATATGTTTCTTTGCTTCTTTAATATATGCCTTTGCAGTATGATCAGCATTATCATTTGACTCATAGCTATTGGCTTGTTCTGCTACATGGTTTGAGCATTGTTCAACGGGGCCAACAATTGCATCCATACTATATCCTGTTTCTGGTCTGCTACTTCCACCCATAGAAAACTGAGTAGCATTATCGGCAGCAAAACCAACAGGTATAAAATCTTCGAATAAAGGTACCTTTTTCATAATATTGTTATTTTAGTTATATATTCATAAAACTAAGTCTTATTTTTGTATATAAAAATAAACAACTATTATGAAAGATTTTTACAGAACATCCGCAGGAAGAAGATTCTTTGAAAGTGATGTTCCCTCGTTAATTGAAGTTCTAGGAAAAATATCTACCCAATTGGAAAGATCAAATGATATTGCAGAAAAGAAAAGAAGAGTAGATGAAAAATTAAAGAAGATTCAAATTAAAGAATCTAATAAAGCGCCTATCGGTAAGCCTAATAATTTACTAGGACTGTAATGCCTGATAAAGATATTACATATAAACAATTTATTGCTCACATGGATAAAGGTAATAGAGTTTATATGAAAAAACCTAGATCATGGCAAAAGGTTTGGTTTTGGTGGGAAAGTAAAAAAGAAAAATGGTTTTTAAATAAAGCCTTTGATAAAAGAGAAGACGGAAGAGTAGAACCAGAACCTTCAGTATGGATAACTGCGAAACAGATGGAAGGCCACATGGATCACATGGTTAGACAAGGTTATAAATATTATATAGATGAGTAAATTATTATTAGCATTTGCATTGTTCTTTTTAGGGCAATCTGCAATATGGTTTCAAACGAATGGACAGTTTGTATGGCCTTGGTTTAAAAAGAATCCTTTTTTAATTTCAATTATATTTGGTACATCAATAAGTTATGTGTTGATTTATGGTACTAGGTTTATAGTTGAATACTATGATGGTCTTTTGTGGCCAGGTAGATTTATCGCGTTTGGATCAGGTATAATATCATTTACATTTTTAACTTGGTATTTTCTAGGAGAAGGTATTACAACAAAAACAATAGTATCGCTGTGCTTGGCCTGTAGCTTAATAGGCATTCAGCTTTTTTGGAAATGAAAGACCCTTATAAAATATTAGGTGTAGATAGAAATGCTACAGATGATGAGATTAAAAAATCATATAGAAAATTAGCAAAAGAATACCACCCTGATAAATCCACAGGTAATGAAGAAAGATTTAAAGAGGTTGCAGATGCATATGATATATTAACAGATCCAAAAAAGAAATCAAAGTTTGAAGGTAATCCTTTTGGTACATTTAATGATGCTTTCTTTGAAGACTTTATAAAAACTGCAGGTGGTCATGGGTTTGGGGGATTTGCTGGTCGTAGTGGGTTTAATACAAAAGGGCAAAATATAACTGCACAAGTATATGTTACATTAGAGGATGCTTATTATGGGTGCGTTAAACAGATAAGGTTAGGTACAAAAACCGTTAGTGTTGATATTAAGCCTGGTGTTAAACCTGGGCAAAGAATGAGATTAAAAGGATTAGGTCAAAGAGGTATGACTGAAGAATTAAATGGTGATCTTATTTTAACAATTCTTGTTCAAGATGATACTAATTTTTATTTAGATAAAAAAGGATTACATACAATTAAGCATATTAATATGTATGATGCACTATTAGGAGGTAAAGGTGAAGTTAAATTATTTGATAAAACAATAACCTATACTATACCTAAGTGTGTTAAGAATGGAACAATGCTCAGGATAAAAAACAAAGGATTTCCTTCTTATAATAATCCTGATATGTTAGGTGATTTTTATGTAAACATATTAGTTGACTTACCTTCTGAATTAAACTCGGAACAGGAAAGTCTTATAAAACAAATGAAAGATTTAGAAAATGGACATTAACGATGAAGAATTTATGAAGTCATTATTAGATCAATTAGAAAATACTAGTTGGGACCAATATATGAACTTATGTTATAATACTATTATGATGTTTCCTGATCAAGTATTTCAGTATGATGAAAAAACAGCAAAACATAAAGTTAAGAGTTTAAGTAGAATATTAAAACATTTTGAAAATAAAGAAGATTTTGAGAAATGCGCTAAGCTCAAAAAGATCCAGGATCAATTAAAAAATTGTTAATAACTTTTAGAAAAAAGTCTCCTAAAAATTTTCAATTCCCAATTTTTTTTATTATATTTATAATATAATTAAATAAACGGAATATGACTGAATACACAAACCTTACTTATCTACAATCCTTCTTGGATGAAATGCGATCTTCCTCTTCAGGAAATCATAAAATTGCAACTCTTAAAAAGTATGCTGATAACTCTGATGAAAATTCTGATAGAGAATTCTTACAGAAAGTTTTCTTCTATACTTACAATCCTTATTTCAAATACAATGTAACTCCTAGGAATTGCAAAAAGAATTCAGATTTACTAGGTCACCCAAATACATACGGTAGTATTTTTACTTTATTGGATGATTTAAGAAATAGGATATGTACCGGTCATACTGCAATTGCAAATGTAAACAGATTCGTCTTAGAGAATAAACAATGGGAAGATATTATTTACTATATGCTAAACCGAGACCTTAATATGGGATGTGGTACTACCTCTATTAATAAGGCAATCCACTCAGATTTAATTCCAACCTTTAAGGTCGCTTTAGCAAATGCATATAATCCTAAGAGAGTAGATTTTCAAAGTGGAGAATGGTACGGATCCAGAAAATTGGATGGTGTAAGATGTATCTGTAGAAAGGAAATGAATACTGTAACATTCTTCTCAAGGAACGGTAAAGAATTTACTACTTTAGGTAATTTGGAAAATGAAATTTCTAAGATAGGTGGAGACTTTATTTTAGATGGAGAAATCTGTATGGTGGACAAAGATGGTAATGAAGACTTCCAAGGAATTATGAAACAAATCAGAAAGAAGGATCATCAAATTGAAAATCCTAAATTCTTTGTATTTGATTATTTAACTTTAGAAGAATTTGATAATAAGACTGGAATTACGCCACTTACCGAAAGACTTAAGAATGGTTATGATCATCTTCCAGAAAATATTAACTCTTCTATGTTAGAATTCTTACCACAAGAACAATTAACTACCGAGGAACAATTTACTGAAATGGCAAAAGAAGCTGAAGAGGCTGGGTTTGAAGGAATCATGGTTAGAAAGAATATCGGCTATGAAGGTAAAAGAAGTCATAATCTTTTAAAGGTTAAAAAATTCCATGATGCTGAATACACGGTATTAGAATGTGTTAACGGTACAATGAGATGGACAGAAAATGGTAAGCAGATTGAAAAGGAAGGTCTAAGTAATATCATAATTGAACATAAAGGCAATAAGGTAAGTGTAGGATCTGGATTCTCTAAAGAACAAAGAGAACACTACCTCAACAATCATAATGAATTAATTGGTAAAACTATAACCGTTCAATACTTTGAAGAAAGCCAAAATCAGAATGGTGGTTATTCATTAAGATTTCCTGTTGTGAAACACATATATCAGAATGGGAGGGATTGTTAATGTATCCATTCTATATCTCACCTGTAGTAAGAGATCTTAAATTAAACAATATATATTGTATGGAACTATTTGAAAAGTATAAAAAATGGGGTAAAGACATAACTGTCTTTGACGTTGACGATACTTTGATTGTAACTAAAAGTAAGATTAAAGTTTTTAATCCTAAAACAGGATATGAGATTGATCTTACACCACAAGAATTTAATACATTTAAAACTAAGCCTCATGACAAGTTTGATTTTAATGATTTCAGAGATTTAGAAATTCTTAAGGCTGGTAAAATAATTGATTGGGTTTTTAATATACTTAAGAGAACAATTTCAAAAGGAACTGCTGTAGGTATTATTACTGCAAGAGATGATTCAAAACTTATCTATGATTTTTTAATGCATAATGGAGTTGATGTTAATCCTGATTTTATTTTTGCAATCAATGATCCTAACTTAGGATTTACTGGCTCTACTGCACAAAAGAAAAAAGATGCCTTTATGAAATTTGTACAAATGGGATTTAGAAATTTTAAATTCTTTGATGATGATAAAGAAAATATAAGAATTGCAAACAGTCTTAATAAAGATTTACCTGAGGTAAAAATGAAGGCTACTTTAATAAAACAAAAATGGATTCCAAACTTCAGCGACTTCAGTTAAAGCTAAACGCGTTTACTAACATTTTATTAAGTATTAAGGATCTCTCTAATTCTTCTACTACTAAAGTTGGTTGTATGGCTCTAAAGAAAGACTTCAGTAAAATAGCAAGCTTTGGATATAACGGTTCTTATAGTGGAGCTGAAACAAATAATAATACTGGAACTGAAGAAGATTCTTTAACACCAGGTGAAAGTGGTTTTATTCATGCTGAAGTAAATATGATTGCAAAGTTTCAAGAATATGATCCTCAAAATTACATAATACTTTTAACATTATCACCTTGTAAAATGTGTACCAAGATCTTAGTTAATGCTGGATTTAAACACGTTTACTGGATTGAAGATTATAGAGATACTAATCACCTTCAAATTTTTAATGAGTGCAATGTGACTCACGGTAAAATTTCTAACCTATTAAATGACTACCACACAATAAAGAGCTGAATATATACAAAAAATAGTATATCCTCTTGGTCATTGAAGCCTTAACATTTAAATTATCATTAGACTTTTTTGTTTATTTAAAAAAGTATAAAATTGCTGTGTCTAAAATTAGAATAGGATTTTATGACCAAGCTAGTCAAAAAACCGAATTTACGGATTTTGCTAGTATTGCAGAATTGGAATTATTTTACCAAACTAACTATGTACCATTTGATCCTTGTTTTGTTGGGGATCTTGCTTCAATAGAATTATTTCTAGGTGATAGTAAATTATATGAATTTCTAACTGAGTACCGTGCTGAAGATTTAACAGGTAAATTTAGACTTACATCAGGTTCTTCTTTTGATAAGCAAAGAAATAAACAAAGGTCAGTGTTAGTAAATAGACAAGTAGGATTTATTAACAGGGCAGTTGAAGATTATCGTAAATACTGGAATGAACTTTATAGAATATATACAACAGGTATCTATTCGCCTTGTTATGCTATACCAGGTTGGTCTGAAGGTACATGGTACCTTAATCAACTTAGGGAAATATTTACATCTAGAAAAGACACTGATGAATTTCCGTATGATGATGCAAATATTATTAATGAACCACCGGAATAAATAAAAAAACATTAGATTAAATGGCATTCAATCTGAAAGAATATATCATCTATAGAGAAGAAGTTAAAAGGGAACTTTTTAATGGTGAGGTAGACAGTAACTTTAAAGCAGTAGCTAACCCTTGGGTAGACAATAGAACTTATAACGAAGGGCATGTAGTATACCACCCAGTAGAAGTAATTGATGTTACTGGTGGAACTAGCGTTTCATCAGAAGCTTTAGCATGGTGGAGAGCAAACAAAAGAACTACGCAAGGTGTTTTTGAAACTAGTGAATGGGACTTAATCGGTGGAATTGGTACAGGTGATCTTACTGTTACAGGTTCAAATAGCTATGGTAAGATTATTGTAAATTATACAGGTGCTGCTAGTTATCAATCAAATAATGATTTTACATTATCATCTTCTATACCAAATGATACTTTTAGGTTTGTTGCAGGTGATGGTGTACAATTACAATATGACCCTAGTGTAAATGCTATTAAATTAATTAATACATCTGCAGGTGGAGAAATAAACCAAGGATCTAATATAGGTATTAGTGGAGAGAATGTATTTGCTGGTATGAATGGTACTACATTAACATTCAGAAGTATTGATGCATCTAACTCAACATCAGTTATAGGTAATGCATTATCTGCTGGTTTTAATTCAGCTAATCAGAGTGTTGTTATTAATTTTGATTCTTCAAATGTTGATTTAGCAACTCTTAATACAAATGCACCTTTAATTAATATGTTATCCGATGTTAACGCGCCATCTCCTGCTGCATCAGATTTTTTGCAGTGGAATGGGACTACGTGGGTAAACGTAAGTGCCGCCGCCGCTGGTTTATTAGGTGCACAAGGTGCAACTGGTATACAAGGACCAACTGGTGTACAAGGATCTATTGGACTGCAAGGTATACAAGGAACTACTGGAGCCGACTCTCAGGTGGTCGGGCCACAAGGACCTACTGGTGTACAAGGATCTACTGGACCACAAGGTATACAAGGAACTACTGGAGCCGACTCAATAATTCCTGGAGGACCTGGCCCCCAAGGTGCACAAGGTATAACTGGTGCTCAAGGTGTACAAGGTATAACTGGTGCTCAAGGTGTACAAGGATTAACAGGAATACAGGGTGCGGTTGGTGAAAGCGGTACCTTTGGTGGTGCAACTTTTGATTATGAATTTAATACATCAACCTCTGTGGCTGATCCTGGCTTTAGTTATGTTTCTTTAAACCAAACCATACAGAATACATCAACTATTATGTTAATTAATGATGATGGTGTTACTGGTTCTGATATATCAAATTTTTTACAGACTATTGCTGCGTCGGCATCGATACCAAAAGGTTATGTTAGAATAACAGCAAAAGCTGATGCTAATGAATTTTTACTTTTTCAAATTTCAGACTTAACTGATGCAGGTGGATACTGGGATATTGATGTAGTACCACAAGCATCTACTGCATCGGCACCATTTACAATGGATGAAGATGTATTAGTATCGTTTGTTGTTACAGGTGAAAAAGGTGCACAAGGTGAACAAGGAACTCAAGGAGAACAAGGCATTCAAGGTGAAACTGGAATTCAAGGTATTCAAGGTGAAACTGGAATTCAAGGAGAACAAGGAACACAAGGTGAAACTGGAACTCAAGGTATTCAAGGTATAACCGGTACAGGTACACAAGGTATTCAAGGGGAGCAAGGAACTCAAGGTATCCAAGGTATAACTGGTGCAGGTACTCAAGGTATTCAAGGAGAACAAGGAACTCAAGGTGAAACTGGAACTCAAGGTATTCAAGGTATAACTGGTATAGGAGCACAAGGAGAACAAGGAGCACAAGGAGAAACAGGTACAGGTACACAAGGTATTCAAGGTATAACCGGTAGTACTGGTTCTGTTAGTGGTACCGTTGCATACGGTTCTATGTTGCTATCAACTGGTGCTGCTGCCTTAACAGTTACTAATTCTTATGTAGGTTTATTATTACCTACTGGTGAATTAAATCAAATGTCATTCATTAATTCAGGTGGAAGCCCACAAGGTAATGTACTAAGTATTAATGCTAATGAAGCTGGTAATTATGAACTTAACTTTAGTCTTAGTGGAACAACATCAACAAATGATGATATTTTTACCGAAGTATTTGTTAATGGTAGTCCGTATAATGGAAGTGGTGTTACCGAGGTACGAACAAGCTTCACTGGAACTCTTTTTAATAGCATGTCTACTGTAGACATATTAGATCTTAATGGTGGTGATCAAGTTGAAGTAAGAATTAAGTGTTCAACTGCTAGTATAAATTTAACGCCATCTAATATTTCACTTACATTAGTTAAACTTGTAGGTAATGGTGTACAAGGTATTCAAGGTAATACCGGTGTACAAGGTACTACTGGTGCAGGTACACAAGGTACTCAAGGTATAACCGGTACACAGGGTGAAACTGGAACTCAAGGTGAAACTGGTACAGCTACACAAGGAACAACTGGTACCCAAGGAATAACTGGAAGTCAAGGTACTACTGGGACTCAAGGTACTAATGGTACCCAAGGAACAACTGGAAGTCAAGGAATAACTGGAAGTCAAGGAACAACTGGTACTCAAGGAACAACTGGTACCCAAGGAATAACTGGAACTCAAGGAGAACAAGGAACTCAAGGAAATCCTGGAACAACAGGAACTCAAGGTTTAAAAGGTATTCAAGGTATTCAAGGTATTCAAGGTATAACTGGTTCTCAAGGAGTAACTGGAACAGGTACACAAGGATCTACTGGTTCACAAGGAGCAACTGGAACAGGTACACAAGGATCTACTGGTTCACAAGGAGCAACTGGAACAGGTACACAAGGATCTACCGGTGCTCAAGGAATAACGGGTGCACAAGGAACCTCTGGTAGTAGTGGTGGCTCGTTCGAAGTTCCACTTATGGAAACTAGTTATCAAATAGGCCGTAATATTTTGCCTGTAAGTGCAAATTCATATTATGTTGGTGATCTAAACGGCTGGGATTCAAAGAGTTGGACTAATCAGTCTACTCATTTTATAGTAGGTACTACCCTAGGAAATGAAGCTATGAATTGCGGCATACCTTTAGTTTATGATATAGTTAAAGGCGTTAGTCAAATAAGAGTAAGATTTACTTATTTTGCTGAGTTTAGTGCGGCCGCGCAAACCGTACCGCAAATTATATTAAGACCTTATAAGTGGACCTGTGGTGGGTTTAATGGTGGGCAAGATTTGCAAATGGTTTCAGTAGGTGGCGAGCAATCTCTTACCTTAACTAATATCGGTAATAATTTCTGGTATGGCTGTGGAGACTTCACTTATCCAATTACCGAAGCAAATGGTGGTGGGCTTTTAGCCGCGGCTACTGGAGAGGCAGAGCCTGATAGATTATTTTTTGGATGGCGAGCTAATTCACTACAAGCAGTTACACACGCTCAGGGTGGTCAGATTAGTATAAAGTCTTGGGTTGAATCTTCAGTAATATAAACAATTTACTTTTTTTGCATATAATAATTATAAATGGATAATAGTATGGAAAATACAGAAGAAGTAAAACTTCAGTGGATTAAGGGCGATAAGTTTGGTAATGTAGAAATTGTTAATGGTACACAAGATCAATGGACCACGTTTAAGAGTGGTGGTAGAATAGCAACAAATTTAATATCTGAATTCTTAGAACCAGTTGTTGGGAATGCATTAGATTTAAATCCACCACAAACAATAAAAGATCCTCATAAGCTAGATAATCAAGATTTAGAAGGAACTGACATGAAATGGGTAACTAAAAAAGCTACATCAGAAACCATATCACCTATTAGAACTCTTTTTGATAAACAGAAAAAAAATGATAAAGTAAAACTTAATCTTTCCTTTCCAATTGAAGTTCTTAATAAAGCTATATATGAAATTATAAGTTCTTCATTTGATGCGGATGAAGTTAACGATGAATTAGAATCTTTTATTAAAGATCAAATATCTGAAGACTTAATTTTAGATAGTCTTTTTGATAGCATTAGAGAATTAATTAAAACTAGATATAAAATTGACTAAGCAATTTAAGCTATAATATATAATAAAATCAATCATATGACACAAGCACCAAATAGAAGACAGAGAAGATTAGCAATGAAGTATCAAGGACTTCTTAAAGCAAAGAGTAAATTACCATTTCATAAGTGGATGGAAATTACTAAAGAGAATATAGAAAGAGGGAAAGAATTACATGCTGCTAATACTGATGCGGTTGAAAAATCAATAGCCGAAAGATTAGAGAGTATTGAAGAAAGACAAATAATAGCTTGGCGAGAAGTAGGATATAATGAAAATGAGATTAAGTTACTGAGAGAGGCTAATGCAATATTAATGGTTAAGGATAAAGAGACTTGGCAGTCTGATAAAAAAGACGCTAGAAAAATGATGAGGGATGCAAGAGAATCTTTAAATAAAAGACTTAATGATTAAAATTGTTTTAGAGCCTGCAAGAAATGGCGTTATCAAAAGAGTGATTGATGATAATCACGGAGGAGGAAAAGAACAATGGACTTCAACAGATGTTTTTGAATCTAATGATAGTAATAGAAACAAATATGAATACATAATGAAATTCTTTTTTGAACTATGTGAAGACTTAGGGTTGGAATGTGGTAACAAATTTGAAAAAGATGTATTAAGAATTAAGACAGAGTGGGGAACTCACTATGAGCCTAACAAGAAGGACGTAGAAAGCAAAATAAAAGAACTCCAGGCGGAGATCGATTTATTAACTGAATGGAAACAAGCATAGAATTTAATTTCATATATTCAAAAGATGCCATAAAGGTAAAATCTTATTTAGGTACTGTACCAAGAAATATTGAATGTATCAATTACATGGATATTTTTAATAAGTTAACTAAGAATGACTTTTATCAATTTGAACCATCTGATGCTGTAGTGTCTTCTTACTTAATGAAACAATTACAAACCGTATTAGATAGGTCTACAACTACATCTATATTTTATGTTCTAGGTAATCTTAATGAGCATACAGTTAAAGGTATTAAAAGATATGTAGAATCTTTAACTACCAAAGAAATTGAATATAACATATATCATTCACCAGACATAAATGTAAACGGTAGTGCTAAGCTATTTGAAAATGTCGTGGAATTTGAATGAAAGCACACAGAATATTTACTAAAGGCCAAACTGTTTATTGCTTGCTATCTTCTTTTAGTAAGCCTAATGTTTTGTTGCCTATAAAAGGTTTAATAGTTGATACTCAATGGGATCCTATTAACCCTCTATATCAAATTCGTATTATTAAGATGTATGATAATATGAAGTACCTTAAGTCTCATTTTTTTGATATGAATTTTAAATATGAGTTTAATAATAGAGCTAGAAAAATGCCTATTAAAAAGGAAGACTTTAAAAATGTAAAATCATTAGAAGATAGATTTGATGAAAGTGATAGAGAACGGTTATATGTAATAGTTGAATCGGTTATGTGTAAGAAGACGAAAAATGATTTACAAGGGTTGTTTGAAAAAGTTCAGTTTTATATAATATCAAAAAACCTAAAAGAAGTACGGGACATATCATCCAGGCCTTTTTTTAAAGGTTCTCTTTCAACTGATAGTTCATATGAGTTTGATGCTAGGTTTAAAAAAGGTTGGACTGATAAGTTTAAAAAAGGAGATATTGACATTGATAAGTATCTCAACAGCTTAAGCTGAATATATACTAAAAATAGACTCTCTATATGGCATTCAATGATACAATAGGAAAACTTAACGATGCACTATTTCCAACTAACCCAAGTAAAGAAACTGCTAACCGATTAGGTGTATTTGGTGGGGAATCATTTGGATTTGCTCATGGAGTAGATACTATGTTTGCAAAAAACTTTTATGTAGATAAAGCTGTCCCAGATGAATTTGGTGTTGCGGTTGGAATGAATGCACCAGTACCTAGATCTATTTTTAATAAGTATGCTCTATTTAATTTTAGAGGATTATATGGTGGGCTAACCGGTGGCGAGGTTTTTAATGACTTTCATGATAAACCTAATAATCCAACAATGGGTGGTGATGCATCCAGGAATGTTTCTATTGCTAAACTTATAGAATACTTTAGTACTAATTATCCTAGAATTGGTTATAGCGCACAAGATTTTTTATATTGTAAATACTATAAACAAATTCCTGTTAATCATCTTATTACATTAAGAAGGTTCCCAACACCAGTAAATGATAACATATTTGATTTAACAGCAACACCAGGCTCTAAAGATCCTAAGACACCAACACCAAAAGAATCCGTTGATGCTACACAAACTGCAGGTGTTACCGCAGTAACTTATATGGGTGAAAAGACAGGTAACAAATTAGATGATTTATTAACAATGTCTTATGGGTTAAATTATAAGGAAGTTAAATCTGAAATGGAAGATATTAGTAGTGGTGACGGTGGTTATACATCCCAGCCTTTTTATTCTAAAATGAATGGTGTTGGTAAAGCTGGATTTGATGCAATGAAAGGTATCAGTTCAAGACAAAAGTTTGCCGCTCAAAATATGTCTACTGGTGATAAGCTAGGTACAACTTATGCTAATTTTGTAATAGGACCTGTTAATGTTATTGATTCTACACAGATTAGAGAGCGTGGTATGAAATTTTCAAATGACTTAAAGCTTAATTTTGAATATGAATTAAAATCTCTCAGTTATGTTAATCCTAAAATTGCAATGATTGACATTATTAGTAATATGTTAACTATGACTTATAATAATGGTCAGTTCTTTGGCGGTGGTCAAAGATATTATGGTGGAGCTGGAGCGGTTGCTAGCCAATTTGGAGATATTAATAAATTAAAACAAGGAGACTTTAGTGGATATATTGGAAGTGTAGTTACTGATGTTGAAACTGGATTTAAGAATGTATTCGGTGGAGGTACTGGTGAATTTAATTTAGAAAATGGAATAGAAGGTTTACTTAAGGTTGGTAAAACTATGCTAGGTAATATGCTAGGTGGATTTTTAAGTGATAATGTTGGAGCGGTTTCTGGTACACAAGCGTCTAAGGCATTAATTAGTGGTGAACCTACTGGTGACTGGCATGTAACTGTAGGTAATCCATTAAATCCAATTGTAACAATGGGTAATATGTATTGTGATAATTCAACTATGACTTTAGGACATGGTTTAGGGTATGATGATTTTCCTATGGAAGTTAAATTTGAAATAGATCTTAAACACGGTAAGCCTAGAGATAAAGGTGATATAGAAAATATGTTTAATGCAGGTCGTGGTAGAATTTATGCATCTGCTCAAGGTGAAGAAGATATTTTAAATTTAGCTGGTAAAGATGTTGCTACTTATGGTTCTGTGAAGGCTGGTAATTTCACAAAAGGTTTATCATCAACACAAGGCACACCAGCATCAGATGTTAAAAACGAAAAAATAAGTAACGTGAAGAAACAATCAACTGCAAATATATTTACTGATGATGATGCTGCATATGCATCTAATGCGGTGAGTATGTTTATTGATTCATAATATAATAATAAGGTATGGATGTAAAATCATTAACATTAAAGAATAAATTAATTATTGATAAAACTGGTGAGGGTTATTGGGATCTTAATGCTCCTTCATTTATTTATGATTCGGATTTAGGAGTTAAGGCATTACATTATGTTATGCAAGATCAGGTTGGGCGTATAGATAAAATATCATTTAAATATTTCGGAAGTGGTGAATTCATAGATGCTATTTGTGTTGTTAATAATATCTTCAATCCATTTAGTGTTAGTGAAGGCGATATCTTGGTTATACCTAATTTATCTAGAAAAGATCTAGTTTATAAAAGACCTAATCCTGCGACAAGACCTAACGATGTTCAAGAAGCGTATGTAGATACTGGAAGACAGAGTGAAAAAGATCAATCAAGAATCCAGAGGTTAATACAAAAAGCTAAAACAAAAGAATCTGGTGTAAAACAGCCAATGCCTCCTAATATGTTACAGCCTGGACAAGAGGCTAAAACCTTTAGTGGTGGTAAAATACAATTAGGAACTAACTTACCAAGTAGAAATACTAAACAATCGAATTAATATGTCAGCAGTAGAAAGAAATATACTAACAGTAGTAGAACCTACCATCGAACTTGATGAGTTAGAAATAACTGATGTTGAGAGTGGTACTGAAAATTCTGATGGTGATACTATGAAAGAAAAACCTAGTAAGTTTTCTACAATGATACCTCTTATTAGAATTAATTCATATGAAGTACAGGGTGATAAATTAGAAACATTTGAACTTAAGTGTACTGGTTTTTATCCAACATGTAAGTTTTCTTTTTATGATAGGGATGGAATGTTTACTGCTAGATTTTTTCCAAAAGATGGAGATATTATTCAATTGTATATCAGATCACAGGGTGATGAAACTACATTTAAGCCTATAAGAATTGATTTTACTGTGGAAAAAATAACTCCGTTAGGTGGCGGTGGTGCTACTGATTCAGCATCCCAAATTATGGTTGATGGTAGAATGCATGTACCTAATTTATTTACAGAGAAGGTTCAATTCCAAGATAATACTAGTTGGAATTCTTTATTATCTATTGCTGAAGAATTAAAATTGGGGTATGCATCTAATGTTGAAGATACTACAGATCAGCAGATATGGACAAACCCTTATGATACTGCTCAAAAATTTATAGAAGATATAACTTCTAATTCATACTTAAATGATGAATCATTTTTTACTTCTTATATTGATCCTTATTATTATTTAACTTTTGTTGATGCTAATAAGTTTTTCGGTATGGAAGATGATTTAGAGGTTAGCCAAATGTTTCAACAAAACGCAATGGATACAATGGGGAGTGGTGATGAAGAAGATAGTGAAAGCACATTTCCTAATATGTTAAGTAATCAATTAGATTTACAGGGTACTGCTAGATACATATCTAAATATCAGCAAGTTAATAATAGTGGAAAGATTAGTAAGAATAATGGATATAAAAGATATACACAGTATTGGGATTTAAATGCAAAAGAATTTATAAGTGAATTTGTAGATCCTATAACTAGTGATACGCCTGGTATGATACCTGTTACTAAAGGTAGAACTATTAATGGAGAAGTAGAAGGCCCAGTCGATCAACAGGTTAAATTTAAATTTTTAGGTACACAAGGTGATAATGTTCATGAGAATTATTATTACGCATCTATACAAAATTTTCAAAACCTTTCAGAGATTAATAAATTAGGTATGACGGTTGAATTAGATACAATTAATCCTGCTATATTAAGGTATACCAGAATTTATTGTCATATGATGGAAACTGCACAGATGGTAAAAGGTACTTTAACCGCGCCGGAAAATGATGAGAACGCTCCTAATGATTCACAAAGAAGAGCAGATACTCCCGATAATGCAGGCAGTGATGTTGATAATGAATTTGGTGTGATTAATGAATATCTTTCTGGTTTTTATGTTATAACAGGTATTGAATATTTTTTAACAAGTGGACCTCAGGCAGGTGGAGCTGGTTTAAAGCAGAAATTACATTTGCGTAGAAGAGAAGTAACTCCTTCTACATAAAGAATAAATAAAAAAAATAAAATTATAAATGCCAATATCAGAACTCTTTAATGCAGTACCGTCGGATGAAGTAACAGGCTTACTTGGTAATTTACAAAAATCATTTCCTAATAGTTATGATATGGCTAAGACGTTTGTGCAGACTTCATCATCGGCTGCAGGTGGTGGTAATGGGGTTACTAGTTTAGATGACCCTACTTATTTAGGATTTAACATTTACTTTGATAGAATGAGCCCTTTATTTGAAGGTGCGTTAGAGGGCAGCCCTGCGATTCCTGCTAATGATGATCCTTTTGCGTTGTCAGGTGGTGGTGCTGGTGAATTAGGTTCACACCCATCTGGTGAATCAGCTGTTGGGTATTTAAATAATTTAGGTGAAGTTACTAGAGCCACTTATCTAAAGGCATTCTGCCAAGGATTAAAAGAAATAGAATCTAAAAGATCTTATTACTTTCAAACTATAGAAGGTTTACAAGAAGCTTTTAATAAAACTGTTAACATGACACCTTTTGGTGGATCTGCAGATGGTGAAGGAATTACTGTTGGTTTATTAGAGGCAATAGATTTAAAAATGTCTGCTTTATTTAATCTTTATAAATCTGCATGTTATGATGTTAAGTATAGAAGAAATCTTATACCTATAAATTTAATGTATTTTACAGTTCGGGTTGAAGTAGTTGAAGTTAGGAGATTTAAACAAGTTAGAAATTTTATAAATGCACTTAATCCGCTTTCACCTGAACCAGAACTTAGTAAATTTGTTAATGAAAACTTTTCAAAGATAACTTTCAAATTTGATGAATGTACATGGGATGCTGGTGCTAGTGGGCAAGTATTTGCAGATGTTACAAATGTACAAGGCGCTGGTGCTATGGCTACTTCATCCATGAAATGGTCATACGGAAGAGTTGAAATAGAATCTCAATTTGCTGGTTACGATTCAGCTTTAGTAGATTCAGCACCTAAACAACCAAAAACTTACGGAGACTTAGCAAAAGGTGCAGGTAAAAAATTATTAGACAAGGCTATACAAGGAGCAGAGAATCTTGTGCAGAGAAAAGCATTAAGTTTTGTTCAAGGTTTAAAATTTGGTAATGTATATGGTTTAGGAAATCAAATTTTAAATACTATTAAAAATCCACAAGGCTTATTAAGTACTTTACAAGGTGCATTAGTACAAGAAGAAACTACACCAGGATTTACTAATCAGATAGGTACTAATATATATGAAGGTGAAATTGCCCCAGGTGGTAGTACGCAAACATTGGAAGTTAATAGGATTTTACCTGAAGGTGGTGACCGACCGCCATTAACACAGACTAATGTATTTACTTCCGCACCATCAGGACCGGCTCCACTAGAACCTAGCAATTTATTTGAAGGTGATATTCCACCAGGCGGTAGTACACAAAGTATAGAAAGTAGTAACATATTTGAAGATTAATAAATGGGAAAACTAACAGCAAAAGAGTTAAAGGATGATAATCTAAAAGGCACTCAATGGATTGGTATTGTTGAAAATACTGATGATGATATTTTTGAAGGTAGATGTCGAATTAGAGTTTTTGGTAAAATGGACCAGAGAGAAGATCCTGAAGATCCAAGTAGCGCTTATGTTATGCCAACTGAATCTTTACCTTGGGCAAGACCATCAGTTGCTTCATCAGGTGGAAGTAACACCGGGAGTGGTACATTTTCAGTTCCTAAAATTGGAACCATACTAAGAATAAGTTTTGATAATGGTAATTATTACGCGCCAGTATACCATGAGTCACTATACCCTTCTGATGAGACGAAGGCGGAGATAGAAGCTGCCTATCCTAACTCACACGTATTAATATATGATACAGCATTTGGTTTAACAGGTGACTTACAATCTGGTGATCCTACCGTTACTAATGAAAGGGAAGGTGAGCATATTAAAGTTTTCTTTACAGAAGAAAAAGGATTAATGATGGACTATACTACAACCGAAGGTCCAACTACCGTTAATGTAAAACCTGATAATTCTGTTGAAATAATAAATGCAAATGGTGATTCTATAATAATGCTTAATGACGGTAATATAACATTTACACATTCGGCTCAGTTTACAATAAACAGTGGAGCGGATACTGTAATTAATGCGACAACCGATACTCTTATTAATTGTGTTAATGCTGTAGTAACTGCATCTGCTGAAACTCATATTAATTCTCCAAGAATTAAATTAGGTGAAGCTGCGGCTGAGGCTGTCATTAAAGGTGATACATTTGCAGGTATATTTGATGGACATTCTCATATAGGTAATTTAGGTGCTCCTACTAGTCCGCCTACATCAGTCACAGCACCGTCTTTAAGTGCAAAGAATACAACTGATTAATATATAAACTATAAAAATAATTAAATTATGCCATTAGTTCCACCTATTTTAAACTCCGCATTAACTGCTGCATTTTCAGCTGCTATGTATGACTTTATTAATATATCAGCACAGCCTGGTACAAATGATGGGGTTGATAAATCAGCCTTAGCTATTTCAACAGCTTCGGCAACATTCTCAGGTATTGCTGGACCAGCGATAGATGCTTACATAAGATCACAGCTTATAATTTTACCACCAGGACAAGCCGTCGCTACTGCAGGGTCACCGTCAGCACAAGTTGGCGCAACAACTGCACCATCTCCACCAGCTCTTATTACATAATCTTAAACAATATAGATAATAAGAAGTATAATAACTAAATCTAAACTAAGTAATATATAATCTATAATAACCACTTTAATAAAAAATAATGATAGAACAAGAAATCACAATACAATTAAGTGATGATCCATTTGACACTGTAACAAAAAAAGTAATGGTACCTAAAGGAACTAAACTAATGTCTACAGAAAGTTATGCCGATGATCTAATGAAACTTTATGAATTGGATGACATTGAGGCTAAGAAATTAACAATGTCTGAAGAAGCAAATAATTATATAACACAAGGTGAGATTATTCATATTAAAAAAGAAACTCATATTATTGATGGGGAAAACGTAGAAGTTAAGATTGAAGCTTTAGTTGATATATCTAGAAAAAGTACTGCTGTTTGTATTTTACAAAAAGAAGATAAAGCAATAGTAGACCAATTAGAAATTGGTATGATGGTAGATATAAAGGTTAAGAATTCTAAACAAGGTACTTTATATGCGTCTATTAGTGATGCAATGGATGAAGTAAAAAGACAAGAAATTTATAACGCTATAGGTAATAAAACTATTGGATTTACTGGTAAAGTTAAAGAACTCATTCATGGTGGTTATTGGGTTGAAGTTGGCGGAGTTCAATGTTTTATGCCAGGTTCATTAGGAGGATTAAATAAATTACCTAACTTTGAAGCCATTGTAGGTAAAGAATTAATTGTGATGCCTATTACTTATTCAAATGAAAAACGAACAATCGTAGTATCTCATAGAGAATATTTAAGAACGATGATTCCAACCACCGTAGAAAAACTTAGAGAAAATATTAAAGAACATATCACAGGGTTTGTTACTGGTACCACTAAGTTTGGTATATTTGCAGAATTTAATGAATGTCTTACTGGTCTAATACCTAAAAATGAATTGGATGAGGATACTTTAAATAAATTTGAAAAGAGAGATATAAAAGCAGGTGATAGTATTAACTTTTGGACTAAAGAAGTTATATCTGATAAAAAAATCATATTAAGTCAATTAGGTCCTAAGATTGATTTATGGGATGGTGCAGATGAAAAATATAAACCAATGATGATCACAAAAGGTAAAGTAACTAAGGTAACTAAATACGGCGCATTTGTGGAATTGGAAAAAGGTATTAGTGGATTAATTCATAAAACTAAATTAAAAAATACCGAACTTTCTAAGGGTGATGAAATCGATGTTAAAATCGGTAGTGTTAATGTTAGTGATCGCAAGATTACAATGAACTTAGTATAACCTTTATCCTGGTTTGGAATATATAAACAAATCAGGATAAATATGTATTCTAACGAACAACTTAATGCTATACATTCTTCAAAGATAGGTTTTGAATTTGAGTTCTTTTCAAATGAAAACCTTGATCTTACAAAGGATAGTTTAGCTCGTACTTTAAATAAATCAATCAGAGTAGAGGAAAAGGCTCATAGTGATTTTACTCCAACAGAAAATATCTTTAAATTAGAACCAGATAATTCCGGCGGAACCGGAATGATTGAATTAGTAACTGGTCCATTACCATTTGTTGAGGCTAAGATAATCATGGCTAAAACTTTAAAATGGATTAGAGAAAATGGAAAGACTAATGAAAGATGCTCTATTCATATCAACCTTGCATTTGATGGAAAGAAGTTAGGACCAATTGTTAATATGTCTAAATTAGATGTAGGTAAATTCGTACTTAATTTTGATGAGAACAAAGTATATGAAGCTTTTCCAAATAGAAGAGATTCTGTTTATGCAAAGTCTATAAAGTTTATAGTTCCTTTAAGTGGTATGACTCAACCTTCACCAGAAAAAAATCTTTGGAAAAACTATATGTTTGTCAAAGAGAAGTATTATGGTATTAATTTTGAAAAGCTACAAAAGGGTTATATTGAATTTAGATATCTTGGTGGAGCTGATTATGAAAAGAAGTATTCTACAATACTTTCAATGACTGAACATTTTATTACTTCGTTATATGAAACTTTAGTTAATCCACAATATAACGAAACAGATTTAAAAGTTTTAGATAAGATTTTAGAAAAACATAAAACTGTTATTGAATCTTATAGAACCTATTCCTCATTTAAAGAAAAATTTCCTAAAATACATTTAATGATTGATCTGCAAACATATGATCAAATTGTTGAAATGTACTATCCTAAAATTAGAGAAAAGATTTTTGATTTAATTACTAAGGCTGATATGAATGAAGGTTTAATTAATTATGATGCTGATAGTGGAAGAATACAAATAAAAGATGCTAAATTAATGAGATGCTTTGAGATTATTGGTGTTGATATTGTTGATTCAGTTATACAAGGTAATATTATAAATTGTGATATCTTTGGCTGTGATTTAAAAAATACATCAGTGTTTGAATCTAATCTTTTTGGTGCTACCGTTGCTGAAGATTGTAAAATAGAAGAATCATATGTTAGTAGAAATGTAATATGTGAAGAAAGTTATGTATTCGGTAAAAGAGGAGTATTTAGCGGGGAGATGATTGGTGGTATATTTAGACAAGGTAGAGCAACGCCTCTTGCTAGGTTTGGTGATAAAACCGAGGTAATAGAAATAGAAAAAATTAAGTAAAGATATGGCTAGGAATAAAAGTTGGTGCAACCCAGATTCACAGGAATGTTTAGATGCACTCATAAAGGAAATTAATGATGATTTAACAGTAGGTTGTCAAATACCTTTTACAGTACCTAAAAAGGAATTAGCTCATATCATAAATAGGGCAAAGGATTACTTTTATAAAATATATGAAGATAGCGTTGAAGAAATGTTTATTGCATTACCTGCTACTGCATGGGGTGAATCTGCATTTAGACAAGGCATAAGCCATAATGACCAAACCGGTGCTACGCCTAATAAGCTAACTGAAAAGGATGTTAACAATCCCAGGGGTGTTGTAAAAATGCCGTCTACTGTTTGGGCTGTTAATAATGTATTCCAAATAAATGGTTTTTCTGGTGAAGATGGTGGTTTTGGTAGTAATTCATTTTCTGCTGGTGATATTGATTTTTCATTAGATAAATTTATATACTCTGATGTGTATGGTGCAGGTCTTGGTTCTGAAGAATTAATGTATTATGTTATTAATGCTAAATATGTTGATAATGCAAGACAGGCTTTACAGGCGCAAATCTCTTATAATTATAATAGGCTTACTAAGAAATTTAGATTTATGGGAGAACTTCCTAAAAGAGGAGCGTGTATATTTCAGGTTTATAATACTATTCCTGACTGTGATCTTTTTCAAGACGAGGCTTTTATAAGATACTGTATAGGTATGGCTAAAATACAATTATCTAGAATATTAGGTACATTTCAATTTAACTTACCTGGTAATATTACTATTAATTACGATTTAATCTCTAGTGAAGGTAGAGAAGAGGTTGATGCTATCGTTGAAGAAATAAAAGGTGATGAAGGTGTTGATTATTTTTTCACAGGATAATTTATAATCTAAGACCCTCAAAAAATGTAGAGAATATATAATAAAAGAATATTCTCAATGATTAAAGAAATATACAGTAGAGACGTAGATGCACCGAAGTACAATGATGATGTAATTGAGGTGACAGATCAGTTACAGCAGCTTATCCTTAAGATAGAGAATTGTTTGTTTACAAGACAAGGTGATGTGCTAGGTTCTCCTAATATGGGATGTAATTTAGATGATCTTGTCTTTTCTTTAGTATTAAATGAATCTGTTATTGCACAGAAAATCAGTACTCAGATTCAAACATATTGCTTAAACAGCAGTAGTAGCCAATTTGGCATAGATGTAAGAGTACAATTTTACAGCTTAGTTGATAGGAGCGGTTGTTTAGTTGATATTTTTGTAAATGAAGAAAGAGTCATTGGGGCTTTGTTTTAAAATAAAAATAAAATAGTTAATGTCATTTTTTAGTAAAACCAGAATTAAAGCAACAGAGTTATTCTTTGATGCATTCCAATATCTACAACGTCAATATGACCAGGCAGGTGAAGTGTTTACACCAGCATCGCCGTTTGGGCAAATTCTTACTGTTGTTGCTAACTTAGGAGAACTTATTCTATTTTATATTGAAGCCGTTGGAACTGAACTTAATATTAGCAGAGCAAGAAATATAGAATCTATTTACGGTTTATCAAGATTAACAGGCCATGATCCTACTAGAGGAATATCTGCACAAGGGATTATAGGATTAAGATTAAATACTTCGGCAGCATCATTAGTTGAAGGTGATTACGTACAAATATTAAATTATGCGCCATTAGAAATAGGTCAAAATAGTTTAATGTATTTTATAAAATTTGATAGTGATTATATAAGATTAGAAAAAACATCGAGGCAATTTGTTAATGTTGAGCTTATACAAGGTAAGAGAGAAGATCAAACTTTTACAGGAACTGGGCTGGATTTACAAAGTTATAACTTAACTACAAAAGAGCCTACAGATCAATATATGGTTGATGTACATGTAGATGGTAAGTTATGGAAAAATGTTAATTCATTATATGATATGAATAATGGCGAGGAATGCGTTATGGTTAAAACTAGTGTTAACGGTGGATTAACATGTTTCTTTGGAAACAAACAATTTGGTGAACCGCCTGCATTAGGATCTATTATTAAAGTTACTTATGTAAAGACTAGGGGCTCTGCTGGAAATATAGGAGGTAAGAATTTAGATTTAAAATTTTTGGAGCCAGCTACCGATGCAACTGGCCAAGATGTTGACTTAAATACCGTTTTAGCATTAAACATTGTTAGAAACCCAATGTTTGGTTCTGACTCTGAAGATCCTTCATTTACTAGATTAATTGCTCCATATCAAAGTAATTCTTTTGTATTAGCTAACCCAAACAATTATATTTACTATTTAAGTAAGTATGATTATTTTTCTTTTGTAGATGCATACAATACAAAGGATGATGAATATTTAGATGATGATAATATAGTATACTTATTTCTTATACCTGATATTGCTAAAAAGATAACAAGTGATAAAGATTATTTTACTGTTCCTGTTGATGAATTTTCAATGACGGCTGATGAAAAGGAAATGGTATATGAAATTTTAAACGAAAGCGGTAGACAAATAGTTACTGCTGAGGTTAGAATTAATGATCCTGTGATTAAAAGATATGCATTAAATATTGTAATAAGATATGTTGAAGGGTTTGATAAAGATGAGATGCATGCTGCAATAAGAGAACAACTTAGTACTTATTTTATATACATTAATAGAAGAGATAGAATTCCAAGATCTGATATTATTTCAATAATTGAAAATGTAGATGGTGTTGATTCTGTAAATGTATTTTTTATATCGGAGGCTAATGAAAAAGCAATAGCTGATGGATTTTATGAAGTACCAGTGTATGGAACGGATCCTGTTACAGATCAAAAAGTATTAATAGAAACTAAAAAGGTAGAAATTAAAGAAGGTGAAGATCCTCAAATAGGTTTAGATGAATTTGGTGATGTTGTGATTGGTCCAGAAGATCTTGCTATCATAAGAGGTGGATGGGAAGATAGAAATGGAACATTATACGAAGTAGTACCTAATAAGAACGCTGTTAGTTCACTTAATATATTCTTTAAAGGTACTATTCCAAATAACCTATATAATAAAACTCAACAATCTAAGTTTCAAGATTTAAAAAGAACACGAGGGACAACGATTGCAACATCAGGAAACTCAAGAAGTACAAACACTGGAAGGTTAAAAGATAACCCTACATTAAAAGCAATACAAGGAAAGTAACATGAATAAATTTACAGAGAGAAGAACCGGTATGCCTAGTGTTTATAAAGCTACTTATGAAGAAGGTTGGGAATTAAAAAATTTAGGTAACGATTATAATGAAAATCTCATGAGAAATTCATTTTCTAATTATATGTTTAGAAATGAAAGACTTGGTACCTTTATAGATTCATACTTAAAACCTATTATGACTTTTTGGATTAATAAAGTAAAGTACTTAAGAATTTATTATAATTTTGGTGTACCTAAAGACTATCAAAAAATAGATTAAGATGGTTAACAATTGGAAAAATTTAAATTTCTTTGATAAGAATGGAAAGTGTTATAATTTTGATTATGATTCATCTGAGGATAAATGGTCAGGTTCTATTTACCTGTCTGAAGTATCTATAGGACTATTTGAAGTTGGTCAGATATTTATACTCGAGCAATTTGTTAACAAAAATACTAATACTAAAGCATTTGGTTTTCCTCATGGTATAGAAGTACCAACAGGAACTACAGGATCAACTAACGGTGTATGTAATTGGTTGGTGGAATGGCAAACATCGGACCCAACTGAAATTATGCTATTTCAATTCAACATGAATTTCAATAGTGGGACACAAACATCATTAGAGATGGAACCTGACGGTCCGCCTTTACAGATTATTACAGAATTAGAAGTACCTTTAGGATATGATCCTACTGAAACTGTTAGCCCAGATGGTTACATTGTAACAGATACTATTATCTCGGAGGCATTACAAATTAATATAGCAATAAGGTCAGAAGTTGAAAATACATATAAACGAACACTGTTAATTAAGGATGATTGTACAGGTAATGTTGTGGCTGAGATATTAGTATATGGTGAAACTATTTCCGAAGATGAGAGACTTAAGGTTATGACTCAGAATATGGGTTATAATGTTTTGGAATCTGATAGTGACATATTTAGAAATACAAATATTAAAGAATTACTTCCTAATTTTGAAGAAGTAAATTTAAAGAGAAAGGAAATAATGATGGAGGGTAGTAATATTTACCCCTTTATCGGTTCCTATAAAGGTTTAATAAATGCTATTAAATTCTTTGGTTATGATACTTTACAAGTAAAAGAATTCTGGAAAAATGTAGATGCAAACTCTCCTATGTTTGGTAAATATATTCAAAGTAATAATATAGCCCTCTTTGATCCTAAAGTACAGTTCAATGATAAGTCTATAACATTACCTAATAAAAAGTTTAGAAAAACTAGTTTATTTAGTTTAGTATATAGAATTAATGAAATAGTACCAGATAAGTATGATATAGAAGACTTACCTATAACCGAAGAGAATTATGATTTTACCATCGAAGAAATTTTACTTAAGCTATTTGGATTAAAGAAAAAATTAGAAAATGAATTTTTACCGCTTAATGCTAGAATAAAAGATATTACTGGTGAGGCTGATTTTTTCGGTTTATTAGAGGTTGTAAATACAATAAGTAGAAATGATAAGACAGAAATTGTAGCAGGAATAGATACTAATTTTAAGCTATCTACTGATGATTGTATTTACATGGAAGATTTAAGATCGTTTAGCCAATTTTGTTTAGCATCTGAAGCTATAGTTGATATAGCCATTATAAATTACTGTAATGCATTTATTGCACCTATATCATCTGCGGTGGGTATTGGTAGAAACTTATTACTTGGCCCTATCACACCTGGAGAAGTTTATCCACCTTCACCTATTGGTCCTGATCTGAATGGCCCTTTAGGTAATCCTAGCGATGGGTCTAATTATTTAGTTAAAGATTTATCGGATGCATTTCTTGCGTATTTTACTAGGTACGCCCCTAAGCTAAGTAAAGTAGGTGCATGGCCTGATGGTGAATCTTCATATTACTTACCAGATAAACCAGATATACCTGTTGGTGCTATGACGGTTTTAGAAAATACGTCATTTAATAATATAACTTGGGATAATGTAGATTCTACATGGAATCAATTAAATGATGCAAATAAATTTTTTACATTTGATATTGATCCGCAAGGTGTTTTTGTTGGTGATGTGTTTACTGTTACTGACCCAGATACAAATACTGGTGCTACATATACCGCTACATTAGGAGATACCGACACTGATGTAAGAAACGCGCTATACGATCAATTAATAAATTTAAAAACATCATTCACTGACCCTTGGTTATTTTGGGATATTACAAAGGAGAGTGGAGTTACTGGTGATGTGCTTAGGCTGTTCGGGCAAAATGTTGATAGACTAACAGTTACCTGTGAATCGTCCGTTGGTTCAGTATTGCTGTTTAGCCAATTGCCTGGAGAAACGCTATTTACTTGGGAAGGTATTGAGAGAGGAAATTTTGATGAAATAGAATGGACTATTTATAAAGATGCTACTGATGTTTCACCTTCTTATTATAGAGTGTTCAGAGGACCTATATCCCAATATAATAAATTACCATTAATACTACCGTATGTTGGTTTATATAGTGTGGAAATGAAGCTATTTGATCTCTATAACAATATATCATCCAACGTAAAGTCTGATTTTATTTGTGTAGAAAGTAGAGAAGTAGAATACTCTGGTTGGTACCAATCTAGGAAAGAAAATTATACTTGGAATAGTGAGTCTAAATATTTATGGAATGATTATGGGTCATTATGGAATTTACCAATTGAACCTTCTATAACATGGGCAGATGAAACACCAAGCCTATATTCCTCATTAGATAGAGTTAATGCTATTCTTAATAATTTTGGTTTAGGTACTTCTCCGGATTTTCAATTGTTAAATTATCAAGATGATGGTAAGGCCAGTTTTAGTGGACCTTATAGATGGGATAACTTAACCACTGGTGGATGGAATGACACTTATCATTTATGGTGGGATATGACTAGTACTACAGGTGATACACCAGCGTTCTTTCAGTTTAAAGAAGTTATACCTGAAACTTATCTCAAAATAATTGATGAGAATGGGGAAACCGCTGAACATTATTTTGATTCCACTATTGATACTTTAGCTAAAGCCGCATCAGGCTTAAACACTAGTAAAAATAAAATAATTAATAAGTATATTTATAATGTAGTATATGATGCTTCAAACAATCAAAAATTTATACAGGCAGTTTGTAGATATTTTGGAGTACATGGTGATTGGAAATATGTTGACATTGTATATGCAAACGGTGACAGGGTGTGTCCAACTACTGGAGTAACAGGTGTACCTTTCCCAACTGGTGAAACAGATTGTCCTAGTTTAATTTATAGAAAAGGTTTGCATAAAGCAAGTAATCCTACGTGGAATACTGCTAAGTTTATAAATAATGGTAAGACATTACCTAAAATGACTTGGTTAATGTTTGTTTATGATAAATGTAAGATACCTGGGAAGAATAAACCTAGATGGATTATTAAGAATACAACTAACTCAAACATGGCCGATATATATTTTGAGAGTAAATACTTAACATATCTGTTTAAGGAATCTGGTAAATACGAGATCACCCTTGAACTTACAGATACGAATGGGAATAAATATAAAAAGGGTAGAAATATCCTAGTAATAAAATAGAAAAGAAATGGCAATTAGCGTAACAGAAATTCTTGGAACAGATTCTTTATCAGGATCCAGGCTAGTATTGAATGATAACTTCAATATTTTGACCAGTGAAATCAATGCAATGGAGGTTTACTTTAACCCTACGGCTGGTACTATCACTAACCTTAACGATTTAAAAACCGAATCATTAAGAGTAGGATTAAGTACCATCTTATTAGATGTTAATGCTTCCACGTTTGATATTTTAACCAATGTTAATATGACAGGTAACCTAAACCTTAATGGTGGTGGTTTAATTAGAAATGATGTAGATCCACAAACATTAAATGATGGGTTTGCGACAGGATCACCTGGAGTAATTACAGTTGGAACTAGTACTGCAGTACCACCTTATACAGTTGAAAGGGTTGGTAATCAGACGGCAACAACAGTAACTATTCAACTTAACGATGGTTCAATAGGTCAAGAAATATTTTTTGTATATTCTGAAGCACAGACCGGTGTAATTAGTATTACCGGCGCAGTAACTCCATTAGTACTACCAGGTGGTACTAAAATTGATTTAGATGCGCAAGGTGAATCTGCTCACTTGTTATGTGTTAATGATGGTACAGGAAATGGGGTTTGGTTCTTAGTAGGTGGAACTGGATATACAATAAGTTAATAAAAAGAAAAACGATACATGGCAACGACGCCTTTAATTAAAACGCCGCAGGCTGATGGGGGTACATTTTATACCTTCTCTTCATCTGCACGAGATCTTTCAAAGACCCTTAACAATGATGAGCTTAAGTTGGTCTTTTCGAAGTTTGTGCTTTTAAATTTACCAGATTTTGATAAATTAGACCCAAATAGTGCAGCCTCTCTTACATTATCAAACTACATGCAATTTGATACCATTGACGGTATGATTGCAAGTGGTGGATTAAAAGGCGATCCTAATGTTAACTTTACTGAGAGTCTTCAGAATTACGCTCTGAACTTAGAAGAATTAATTATTAGTGATACTTCTTATGATAATACTTTACAGAGATCTGTTGCCGAAAGAGTATTCTTTAAATGGTTAAAAGAGACAGGTGCAATGAGGTACCGTGCTGCTACTAATCTTGAAAAGAATCCTGGTGTTGTTAGACCATTATTTGTAGAAGAAGATTCTATAAGCACAGCAACAGATGAGTATAACCGAGTAGTAAAATATGTAGGTGATATTGATATTGTAAATAATGTAGATAAAGCAGGTGAGGCTTATACAGAACTTTACATTAATGTTCCAACAGAAGTTGGTGGAACTCCTACTATTTTATTTGATTCTATTTCAGATGCTAATTATCAACCTAGTTTAAAAATACAAGGTAAAAATGAATTTATTTTAGGTCGTAATGCAAGTACTGTGCAACCACAAGGATTAAGCATTAATGCATTTTATGATTATGATCAACCTTTATTAAATCCAACAGGCCCTGCAGGTTATACAGATCCTAATGCGAATTGGATGGATGAACCAACCCCACCAACGACAGTAGATTCTTATTTTACTGAACCTGTTACATTTACTAATCCTACTAATGTTTTTATACAAAAATATCCTGCGGATTATGGTAGTCCTGCAGGTTTTAATGGATCTGCTTATATACGATCTGAGTTAGATGGAATTTCAGTTGACTTTACTCCTAATGATTATGAACAAATTGTAACTGATCCAACAATTTCTACTATAGCTCAATTTAATGGAACTGATTTAGCAAGCACATTTGAATTTAATGCAGTATTAGTTTATTATGATTTAGTTGATACTAGTAATACCGCAAACACTGTTACTAATTTATATGGTATTTTATTAGTAGATAATGTTACACCTACTACAGATGGTGGGTTTATTCAAAGATACCCTAAATTTAAACCTAATAAAGTTACAGGGCAAAATGGAAATAGTTATGGGTTTAAAATCAATTTGCGATTTGATGCTTCACCAGGATCAGCTGGCATCGATACAATCGTTAATGATTATAATACATTTTCAATGCAGCTCTTCAGTGAAGCAACTGCACAATTACAGGAATCGGCTAAAATATTCCAAACTCAACAATTAGAAATATCTACACTAGATCAAAAAGTTCAAACTTTAGAAAATCAAATAACTAATGTCGCTGATGTAACTTCATTACAAGCACAAATCACAAGCGTACAAGATCAATTAGATAATGCTAATTTGGCTTTTGCAAATGATACGGTTTTACTTGACTTAATTGCTAATAATTCAGATGAAATACAATCCATAGCAAATGGAAATGTACCTATTAGTTTACAGTATAATACAGATGTAGTTAGGCAAGGTACTGGAATTACGGTAGATACTAATACACCTAACTTAATTACTATTTCTTTAGCAACACAAGAGTATAGTTTTATGGTACCTATAAATAAAAACCAGGTTCAAATAACACCAACTAATCCATTAAATTTAAATCAAGCTATACCACAAGTATTTACAGAGCTTAAGACATATACTAACATGCTTAGGTTAGATACTGTGAATGAAGCAGGTGGTGATTTAAATATTTATGTAAATGATACAGGTATACAATGGAAGACAGGGCAAACATTAAGGTTAGCATTTAATAATACTTTAGATATAGGAGCAAGAAATATAAGAGTATGGACGGATGCACCAAGTAGACTTAATAACGGTTCTTATGGAATGTCCATGGGAGTAATACAAAACGCAGAGATAACATCATCTAAGCCTATCATAGAATTTATATGTACAGAGCAAGGTGTTCTTAATTTCGTATATGATGTAATTAAATAAATAATAAAAGAAAGACGAAAACTAATGGCTGAAAATAATTCAATATCAACAATGTTACCGGAGCTTCTTAGACTTTTTAATAATTCATTAGAAGGGTTTGAGAAGGTTAACCAAGCCATAACTTCTAGTAATGAATCTGTGACTATTAATATTCAAAATAATGATGGTACTAATTCAAGAGTTACTATACCTAGTTTTGGTTTTCTTAAGAATTCAGTAGATAGGCTACAAACAAATATAGATACTATTACTAATGTAGGTGGGCAGAACAGTTCAATAAGATTAGCTGATGGTACATTTAGAAAATTAGTATTAGCAAAATTACCAACAGAGGCATTAGATTTAACTTCTATAAATTCTATTGAAAATTTTAATGTTAAGCCTAATTGGTTTTTTGAAGAATTAATTAATCCACTATTATACATTTCATTTGATTTAACTGGCCAAGTACCTATAGATACAGAAAGAGCTATAATTCAAAGGTATATACTAAGTACTAATACTCAAACCAAGATTGATTATTTTACTAATGCGTTTTTAGGTAGAGCTGACATTAATTATGAGAATTTTTTAGAGAGCATTGTTCAGAGAAACATTTCTTATGTACTAGATGAAGCGGTAGTTGATTTACCACCAAGAGTAAAAAGGTATACTGGTAACTTTAGTGTACTAAGAATTTCAGATGCTACAGTTACAGAGGAAATAAACGGTGTTAGTGTCACTTCACAAAGGAAACAATATAAATTAAATAAGATATTTTATACTGATGTAGAGGCTGATTTTGATGACACTGTGCAACTGTCAGTAGGTGATAGTTTAGAGGTTATAACTAATCCTATTACAACAAGATATAAAATTACAAAAATAGATTCAAGCACTAACACAGTTATTGTAGAATTAATTGAAGGCTCTGCGGCAATAAGAATTGGTGCTGATGTATTAAAAATAGCATCATCGCTAGAAGATAATGTACAAGTAGATGTTACTGTAGGTTTTAATGAACGATGTGTTACTTTTGTTAAACCTATTGACCCAGATTCAAAAATACCTTCAGTTAACTGGTCACCAGGAAGCGCGTTTTTCACTAACACGTTAACTACACTAAATGAAGCAGGGGTAGAACAAACATTAGCAGAATATTACCAACAGAGCGCTATTGATTTTGGGGCAATGTTGCTTTCGTTTGCTGATGATAGAATGCCTACAACTAGAGAAGGTGTAACACCAAATGCACCAACTCTTAATGATGGAGATTTTGGAGTAAAGCTTATTAATGGGCAGGTAAGTGATTCACCTGCTATCGTAGAACTTACAGATTTAAATAATCAAAAGAATACTATTGAATCAACTCTTAAAGAATTAGATGGTGCAATTTCACAGAGTAGAACTAAAATACAAACAACAAATTATTCAACAGAGGTTGAGCGTGATGCTGATGTAAATGCTTTACAAGGATTAGTAACCGAGAGATCATCACAAGGGGAATTATATGCGTCGGTTGTAAAAGAGATAGATGCTAAAGCTAAAGATAATTCAGTATCAAGTATTTCACCTAAATATAGAGCAAGAGGATTTTGGGCAATGCCAGAGGAAAGGTCCACGCCAGCTACCGGTACACAATCTATCGTTAAATTTAAAACAAGATACCGCTATCTATCAAGTGATGGCGCAGCTAACCCAGTAGACCAATTTAATTTTATTGATGGATCAGGTGTTAGTCAAGGGGCGTTTTCCAATTACAATATTATAGATAGTACATTAAGACCAAGAATTAAGAATAAGATAACGGGTGTTTATGAATGGGTTGAGCTAAATGCAGATAATGCAGATGCGGTTAATATTAATCAATTAGATATTCCAATTAGAAAAGGTGAACAGGTTGAGGTGCAAGTTAAGTCTGTATCTGAGGCAGGGTGGCCTTCTAATCCATTAGAAAGCGATTGGTCAACTAGTATAATTATTCCATTTCCTGCAGATCTTAGTTCTGATAATGCAGTTGAAGCTATAATTAATCAAAATCAACAAGATGTAGCAAAAGTTTCACTAGAGGAAGATTTAAATGAATTAGGAATACAACAACACTTAAGCAGTTCCTTTACTGCAAACGAAACTTATTTTGCTCATTCATCTCCAGTGATTGCATCAGGGTTCTTATCCGAAAATCAAACACCTATTGATCTATTTACTAAATTAACTGAAATGCAAAATCAGTTAGATTTGTTTTCTGAAATTCTTGCAAATGCACAGGGTGAACTGGTGGTTACTTTAATTGATGATCAAGGTAATGTTACTAACTTACAAAGGAATTCGGTTACTAAAGTTTTTGCTGGTTTCTATTCACAGGAAGTTTCTAACTTAGATGATCCTAGAGGAGCTGTTATTTCAAAAACATTCTTTATTAACCTAGCGAACAGAGAACAGACTGGATTAAGGTTAATTTCTAGAATAGCCGGAAATAGAAAGAGAATGGTTAAACAATCTGAGAATCCTATATATAGTGTTGCTGATGTAACAAGCGGTTCTACTATTTTACCAGCAACATATGCATGGCTAGATAATAGTTCAGTGAATCAAACAAATGGAAGAGCAACATATTCCTCTGATGATTCTGATTATAACACTATTAGAAAATATGATTTAACTCCCTTACTTTTAACTAATCCAAAGTTGTCAAAACAAGTTAATGGTGGTTGGAAGTATGGGCAAACAACATCATTAGCGCCATTTCAATCTACACAAAATAAAAATCAATTTATAACAAGTAGATTTAGTGACGTATCATCAGAAGAAAATTTCTATAGTTACATAAACCCAGCAGGTGATTTTACATTTAATTTAGATACTGCTGAAAACTTTTACGGAAGACCAACTGACACTAGCGCAAGCGATGAAACCGAGTTTATTTGGGGTGCAGGGTTTGATGTAACTACAGGGTTACCTACCACATCTGCTAGTTACGGTACAGTTGCATTAAATGATGATGTATTAGAAGTACATACTTCTCACCCTATAATAACAACAATGGATGCGTTTAGAACTGCATACATTAGTGCTACTGGTGATACTGTTACACTAGGTCAACCTGGTGATGCTATCACAGCTGCGCAGGCTGATTGTTCAACTGCCGGTAATGGAACTGCAAACATTATGTTTAGACAATCTAAATTTATGCCATTACAATCGGACCAGGACCTTGGTAAACTACAAGCTATTTATTTAAATGAAGATGTTATAGATTTATCAGTACTTGCTACCGCGCCTCCATTGGCTGGCCAAACATGGACATCTGGACAAACAATATCAGCAAGTCCTAGTATAGTTGCAATTGGCCCATTATCAAACCCAACGAATGCTAACCTTGTTAATGGTGGTAAAGGTTATGAGAGAAATGTTAAAAATTCATTTGAAACATTTGATCAATATACATTAGGGAAAAAATCATGCGGATCATATTTATTTATGTCTGCTGATGATCATCAAAGTTTGCAAATGCAAGGCGATTCAATACAATCTTCTGCTATAATAGGATTTGGTCAACAAAACTCTGTAAATATTCCAATGGTATTTCAGTATAGAATGACTGATTATTTTGGAACAGGAACAGGCTCAGAAGGTGGATTAGGAAACATTGCTGGTGATACTACACAAGCAACTGTAAATCTTACATATGCCAAGAAAATAGGATTTGATATATTTCCTAATAACCAAGATGTTTATCAATATGATATTGAAATATTTTCTAAGTATAGATCAGATAATCTTAACCTAGATGTATTCCCATCCAAAACTGTTACAAAAGGATTAAATGATCTAGAGAAAGTATTAACTAAATTAAGTCCTACTGTTACTGCTACTAAAGTTAACCAAGTGGTTAGAAATGGTGGTGGAGGCGGAGCCGGAGGTGGAGGTGGAATGACCAGAGGGTTTGCACAAGAAAGTGATAACAGCGGAAACTTCCTGTAACATTTAATTTTCATTACCTTCATGGTGAATAAATAAAAAAAGTGAAACTTAAATGTCTAAAAATCTCTTTGATAAAGCATCATATAGTATAGCCAGAACTAATCCTAAGCTAACAGGTAATGTTAAACTTATTAGTGACGGTACTGACTTATACTTAGAATCATTTAGTGCAAACACCGAACTCTCATCATCTGCATTTAAAGCATTTAAGATAAGCGGTAAAGATACGTATGATCGAGATGTATGGAAATTTTTTCAAGGTGGTAGATTTCCTGCTAATTTAGGTTATGAAGTATTTCAAGAATTCCAAGACATATCAGTATTATCACAATACCAGAATCAATATGAAATGTTCTATTCTGCAGGTACACGGTCCGTATCGTCTAACGCATATTCCGATGATCTTGGTCTCCTTGCTCCAATTTGGTTAAATGAACAAATACCAGAAAACTTTGTAATATTTAGAATAGATAACCCAGCTGCTGTAAATAATATAAATGAAACTTTACAAAATGCAAATTATTTAGACGCACAAACATCCTCAAAATTTACAGAAAATGTTTTGCAAAATTGCACGGCAATTAAAACCTTTGATTTATCATCTAATAGTTTGCTTGGATCATATCTTAGAAATTATAGATTACAAGAATCTTTTCCTAAGTCACCTCTTAACATTTCATGGAGAAAAGATGAACCTATACAATGGGCAGGTATAAACTATACCAAGGGTGGGTTTACGCAATCAGGTAGTTTTTCATATGATGGTTTAGTTACACAAGATACTACAATAATAAATAATGAATACTTTTTTACTGAAGGGTTTGAGAGAAATAAGGTATTATTAGCAAACCTTATTAATATGGAATTTTTATTTACTGATGTTAATGCTAATGATTATTCAATAAACAGATATTTTGGTTTATATGTTAATGAAATAGAAGAAGGAAAGTTTGATATATCAGGAGAAGGTTTTTATAAAAATACTGAGAAAACCCAATTACCTAAAATTAAAACAATAACTGAGGTTTCTGATTTACTGAATACTCCATTTGAAATGACAAATTCCGCAGGGGTACTACTTTTTCTAGACCCTACCAAAACAACCACAGTAACAGGTTTACCTACACCAAATAGAGTTAATGAAGTTGAATCTATTTTTTACGCAAAAGATAAAGATAACAATTACCATACAATTAAGAAGGGTTCCAATTGGGGAGAAAATCAAATAAGATTATTTGACACAAAACTAGATGTATCTAAGTTTGCAGGGTTTCAACAACCTGACACTTTTGCAAATGCTACTATTTTACAACAAAAAGGTAAAGCTACTAGTAGTTTTAAAATATTAGATGAATTAGTAGACGGTTTTAAAATTACATTTTATGATGGTGTTGATTTAGTAGGAGAGATCGCAGCCAGTACTGCTGAGTCACCTATACCAGGTAATAATAAAATGCAATTTTTTAATCCTAGTGGTACACCACAAGAAATTGCCCAAGCGATTACTTTAGCCATTAATCAAGGAATTTCACCAGAGAAAAGATTCTTTGTGGCATCTTATAACGATGATACCATATATGTTCAGTCTAGGTTTGGTGGTAGCAGATTTAATAGGTTAAGTTTTGAAATTGATTTTATCCAATACCCATTGATGATAAATTCCATATCATCATATCCAATTACATCAGAGGTTGAAACCAGTAAAAACTTCGTAGGAGGTAATGATGTTAATGGTGCTTTACTAAAAGTTGCTAATGGTGACCAGGATAGGTTTATTAAGGGCGATTTTATACAGTCTAAAAGTGGCTTTGCTGAAATAGGTGATTGGGTGCCATATCTAAATAGTCCTATTATAAATGATAGAAATAAACAAATAGGATATAATGAAGTAGATGAGTATGTTATAATAACTTTAGATGATGACCAGATAAATGTTACTAGGAGTGGTCAAGTTGCTTTATATTCAGATTACCGATCTTCGTTTGGTAGATTTTCATTTTTCCCAGTAAGAGATTTTGATTATGATTTTTATAGTAAGATGTATAGTCAAATGGGCGAATTAAATTATGAGTATACTCACTATAATCAAAAAGACGCGCTAGGAGCATATGAAGGAATTAGTACTAACCCAGAAATAAGAGAATTTTACGATAACGGTGGATTTACCACTTTAATAGGCTTGCTTAAAAACGCGGACCCTGATGTTAATGTTGAATCTATTATTAAATGTGAATATGATAGACTTGAGGAAAATTATATAAAACAACAAGCAGTAGCATCTAGGGTAATACCTTATATAAATAAATGGTCATGGTTAAACGATGGTAAGAATGTTAGAAATGTACCTTATAATTTAAATTTAAGCGAGGCATTTAGCCAAAACAATTTTGCACCTTCTAAATATTCAGTAGGACAGGTTCCGTTAGGGTTTACTCATGAGTGGTATTACTTATGTGAATTTCCTTTCTATTTTAATAATGATGCTATCTTAAATTCATGGAGTTATGTAGATGCTGCCCCAGTTGATACTAAAGAAGAAAACCCTTTAACCGGACAAGCGTATACACCAGGAACATTCCAAAAGGTTGATAAAGATTATTTTAATGATTATTTTATTATAGATAAGTTTACTGCTGGTGGTAATATTAATCTTATAGATAGACAATTAAGATATGGTAGATTTAGTGGTGGTGATGAAAAGAATTTTGCGGAAACATTTTTGAGAGGGGTTAGAATAATTGCAAAACCTAAAGCAAACCCACTTGATAAACCTAATTTTAATGCGAGATCGTTAAAATATATTAATGATGGAAGATTTAATGAGTATAGATTTTCAGTAATGTTAATACCTAATGCAGATGAAAAACCTGAAACACAAATTAAATTTGTAAAGAATGAAAAATGGAAGACTGTTGTAATGATGGTATTTTTAACTTTAGATAATGAATGTATAAATGCTGGAAAGCAAGAAATAGATAGAACTTCCCTTTATTCATTAGAAAGTGATTATAAAGTAGGATTACCAGGTAGTGCTGGAGAATGCGAACCTAAAATAGACCCCTCAACCGGAGGTTATTTTTATTTAAATGGAGATGTGGATGGTGCATTAAACTTAACAGCAACCTCATTTGACATACAGGCAAATGCATACTTAGTACAAGGTGTACCAAACATTAATGGAATACAGCCTAGATTTTTAAGGGATATTACTATTGGGGCTGGTGGTCAATTTAATGATATTGAGTTTGTAATTAACGGGGATGTTTATAAGTGTGAAGGGATATCTAGAGTAGTCTCAGATTCTCAGTTTTATTCAGCGGTAATTACAAAGAACGGTGCTTCATTTGTACCAGGAGGATTAACTCCATCCTCGTCTGATTTATTAAATGCTACTTATGTTACTGTGAATGGTGGATTTAATGCATACTCTGCACGACTAAGGGATGTAGGTTTTGCTACCATATTTAAAAATGTTAACAAAGGTAATCCTAATATTATATATGAAACTATTGACAAAGATGGGAATAGGTTATTAGATGATACTGGTAATTTATTACAGACGTTTGTAATTGAATTAAGAGCACAGGCGGATATTTTAAAATCTGTATATGTTGGAGTCTTGCCTGATCCTTCTAAGCCTACTGTATTTAACCTTACTGATATTATTGGGTATGATTTATCTTTACAGAAAAAACCTAGAATAACACCAATAGGTAGGCATGCTGGATATTATCAACCAACTTCATTAAATTTATTTTCATTTAGAGACCCTTATTTAGACTTGGATTTTAATAGCGGTACACCAATATCTGACGAGGCATATAAATTAAAAGTATTAGAATTATGTAGATATGCTAATACTCAATTTAATAGCAAGGATGTTGAAAATTTTGGACAGATCAAAAATTTATTTTATCATAAAGTAAATGAAGAAGATCCTTCTACTGTATTAGAGCTATCTAGAGATAGTGCATATCTTAGTGTTTATCCACTAATTAATGAAGTAGGAATACAAAGTAGAGATTTTTATATGTTTTCTTCTAATTGGGAACCTGCTTATTTTAGAAAAAGTATAGATAAATCTCAAATAGAATCCATTATAGGTACTAAGGCTATGACAGAGCGAAAGTCTTTTTATGGATCTAAATACTTAAAGGTACCACAAGAAATAAAATTAGAAACTTTTGTTCATTCACCTTTTATACGTGATGCAATAAAACAACCTAGTTTAATAGATGGTACATTTATGACAGAGGAAAACAAAACTTCAATCGTCTTTTATAATTTTATTCAAAAGAGATTAGTTGAATTTCTTTTTAATCCTATTAAAGAACAATTTATAAATTATATAAAAGACGCTTTTAGCTTTGGTGATATTACAACTATAGATGATGACGTAGAACGATACATAACTCAAAATATTTTACAGCTTTATAAAATATCTAATGTTAATTTTTATGTAAAGTCTACGAGACAAAAACAACCGTTAGATTATTCTACAGCAGAATTAACTGATGCAGAAAAAATATCTGATGGTTTAAGTATAAATACTTCAATAGGATCAAAGCTCTTAAATACTAATCCATTTGATTTAAAGCTAATATATAACAAAAGGAAAGGTTTTACTGAGGCGTTTGGTTTTAGTATTACTATAGTTAAAAAATAAGAATTAGAAATGGCAATCACCATACAAGATTTACTTTCTTCAGATACAGTTTCACAGGCAGTTGATAAAATTAATTTTAATTTTGATCAATTATTACTGAATGGTGGAGGGCCTGTTGGACCACTTGGACCAGCCGGACCAGCCGGGCCAATAGGTGGTAGAGGAGAAAGAGGAACAGAATGGTACGAAGGTACTGATCTCCCAACCGTAACCCCACCAACAGCAACACCATTAAAGGCAGATTATTATCTGCAATCAAATGGAGATGTTTGGGAATACAGTGGATTAACTTGGGGTAATACTGGAATTAATCTAACTGGACCACAAGGACCAACAGGAGCATCAATAGGGTGGTCTCAGTTTGGTAATAGTCCTAACCCAGGCTCTGCTGGTACTGATAATTATGATCTTACTGCAAAAAATCTTTCTTACCCAGCATTAATACCTAGCGGCTCTAATACGGTTAGTACAAACAACCAAGGTGTCCCTGCAACAGCATTCGGTATAGCAGGACCTAATGACAATGACTATCCTGGTGTACCGTTAACTTCAGCATTTCAGTTATCAACAACAATGGCAGGTCAATTAGACTCATCAAAAGTAACTATGCTAGTTCATCAAAAAGATACTGGCGTTAGAGCTATGTCATTTATGGGTGGTGGTGCTATTGCTGGAGAAAACTTTGAACAGAATGATTTAACAAACCTATCTACTATATTTTTAAGTAAAGATGATAGATTAAATATTGCTATACCTAAAGCACCTGTGTTAGGTTCTACTGCAGATGAAAGAATTGGTTTTAGTATTGATGCAGGCTTTAGAGGTCAATCATTTAGGGCAGGTAATGGATTTACATTTACAACAGGTACTAAAAGTAATACTTCTTTTCCAGGTGATACATCTGATGTATCCTATATTTTAAACTCATTAACAGGAGCCGGTGAAAATGCTAAGTTTAATGTTAAAACAATAGGAACTGCTGGTTCTAACGATTTTACTATTGGAGAATTTCCATCTACTTCACCTTCACCAAGTAATGTGTATACTGGTGGAATGGTTTCTTTAACTAATAGATTTGGAGTTTACGCAGGTTCTCAAATAACTTTGGAAACTGCAGCATCTGGTGAGATTACATTAGTAGGCGTGAACAATACCTTAACTGTATCTGATACTTTTATAAATTTATCAGCGTCTGGAAATTCACCAATAAATATTACCTCTGTTTCTGGAAATATTACATGCGATGCAAATTCTGGTGAATTTAGAGGATATAGTGATGTAAAGGCAGAGCTTAAGTCAGGTACTAATCAAATTGCAGCAGAAGGCCCTGGTGGTGATATTAAACTTAGCGCACAAGAAGCTAATTCTGATATAACTTTAACAGCAGCACAAGGTATCGGAGGGCAAATAAGACTACTATCCGCAGATTCAATTAGATTAAATGGATCAGGTGCAACGGACCCTTATATTGTTTTAGATTATACGAACTCTAACACAAATCATAGATTTATTCAGTATAAAGGTAGACAAGCATGGGGTGATGCCGGTGTAGGATTTACTGGTACAATACCAGAGGATCAGTGGATTTATTTTGCTCCACCAGTAAATACTAATGAAACTATTCAACGATTTGGTAATGGTAATGGAGGACAACCTAACGGTACAATGTGGCAAGTTTATAATGGTGGTGCTGCTAGTGGAGAAAGTATTGCAATAGGTAGGCCTGATTATCCAACTGGGAATTCATCCAATTATGCCGGTATATTTGTTAATAGTGATGATAATGTACCACAACAAGTGGACAACGGTACTACTTCGGGCGGTGCAGCATCTTCAGATTATAATTCAGCTGAACAGTTTAGAGTAGATAAACAGAAAACTAAAATAAGTAATAAATTAATTTGGGGTGGACAAAATGGAATTGATACTAATTATTATGATCCTTATCTAACCTTCGCGCCAAATCCAGATATAACTTGTTTTACACCTTACTATAGACTTGTTGTTGGTAGGTTTACACCAGTTACTACATCAAATATATCTGCACTACCAGCTTCACCTATCATATATAATTTAACCTTTAATCTTCAATTTAACACCGCTCTTGAGACTGTTGGACAAAGAGTATTAGTTGAAGTAGTAAATGTACCTAGTAAATTTGTGCTTACTACAGGTTCATGTTTTATTGCAGGTACTAGTATTAGTTTAGGTAATGGTGATTATAAAAATATTGAAGATGTTAGCCAAGGTGAAACGGTTATAACCTATAATGAAACTACAGGATTAAATGAAACTGGTATAGTAGGATCAATCACAGAGCACCAAGCCTCTTCTGTTATTAAGTTATTATTTGTAGATGGAACTAGTATTACTACAACACCAGAACACCCATTCTTTATAGAAGGTCAATGGGTTAAGGCTGGTGAATTACATGTTGGAAATAATACTCATAAACTTGACGGTAGTAAATTAGCAATATCTGAAATTGAATTAATAGAAGAACCTCATACAGTATATAACTTATTAGATGTAGGCAATAACCATAACTTCTATGCAAATGAAACATTAGTACATAATAAAGGTGGTGGGACTCCACAATCAACAGTAAGACAGAGATATGGGAATATAACACTGAAGTATTGCCCATGGGGGGTTAATGGTACCGGAACTGCTGGATCGGGATTCTTTTCGACTGTAACTGCTGGTATAGTAAGTGCGTCAGAGGTTACAGCAAGTAGTAGTGGAGGTGGTTATGACGTGGTTGGAACTTGTAAGATATTTGAATTTGTATATGTTGGTCAATCAAATACATTTTATAATTCTAATGCTACTGATACTGGAAATGAAGCTAAAATAGTAACGTCAGGTTGGCGATTCATAGGAGCCACTGATTCTGCCTTTTTCACGGCGGGTGTTGTACCAGATTTGAATATGACATTTAATAGTCTTACTACAGGCGGGAGTGAAGGCGGTTAATTAAATAATTAAATAAAAGTAAAATGAATAAAAAAGAAAGAAAAGAATTATCTGTATTTATAGACAGATATAAAGAAATTGAAACTTCTATAGAACTTATGCAGAAAAGTATTTTAAGTTTAGCAGAAAAAAGAGATGAGCTATTTGAAGAATTAGATACTATGAAAAATAAAGAAAAAAAATTCATGGATGGTCTAATAAAAAAATATGGAGAGAGTAACGTAACACCTTATAAACTAAAAGAGATATACGAAGAAGGATTATGATCATTTTAAAAAACATAATAGGAATATTAACTGATCCTAAAAACACGAGAATGTTTTTATTAGGTAGTATTGTAGTGTTATGTATTTTGCTATTAAGACAATGTCAAGCAACAGGCGAAGCTAAAGGCGAAGCAAATAGAATAGATAATAATTGGAAAGCCTCATTAGATACAATAGAAAATTATATTGATAAAAATGGTAATGCAGCTGCAGAGATAAGAGCATTAAATTTATCATTGGAGGAAATTGAAGATGAATTAGAATATGAAAAAGGGAAGCCACCATTAACAGTAATAAAAACAGAAACAGTTATTAAAGAAGTTATAGTAGAAGTTCCTGTTACTATTGTTGATACTATAATAGGTAATTTTAATTCAGCCTTAACACTATCAGACACTGCGTCATGGGGTAAAAGTTTTAGAAAAGTAGGTGTTTTTGTACCTTATGAAATTGATGGTACTTATATAGATTTTGGAGGAGCTACTATTGACTTAAATCAAAATATATTTTTATCTGCTTCCTTAACAAGAGATAATAAAACAAAAGAATTATTTGTAAATCTTTCAACTGATTATCCTGGTACTACATTTAATAGTGCTGAAGGTATATTAATTGATCAAAGAAGCAAAGCGTTTAAAGATTTGCAATATCAAAATAGAAAAACATTAGGCCTTGGATTACAACTAGGTGTAGGATTAAGCGGTAATGGTGTTTCACCATACGTAGGAATAGGCTTGAACTATACACCAAAGTTTTTACAATGGTAAATAAATAAAAAGAATGGAATCATCTAAATTCATACAATTATCCGATGGGATTTTACTAGAGTATATTTATACTAGTCAGTCTAACCCAACGGAATTTAATACAGGTAATTATCCTATTGAGATAATGAAGGATGGTCATACTGGTGGAAGTTACTTTTTTAATACTGAAAGTGTTTCAGTGGAGATGGGTAATTATCGTGATATATCAGTAGCTGCAATTAATAAAAACAAAACACAGTATGCGTATTTGGATACGGATATTGGCGTACCCTATAATGATTTTGATCCAGAATTAACTGATAGTGTAAATTTATTACAATCATTTAACCCACAGCAAAATATTGCATATGATAAAATAAGAGTTCATTTTGTTGCAGGATTTACATTTACAGGATATGATGGTATAATATTTGAAACATTAGTTCCTAGAAGAGATGGAGTAGAGCTTAATCTATCATCAATCAATTTTCTAAAAACCGATACACCTGTTTTTAATCCTGATCCTGTATTAATAAATGATAAGCTATATGCAACATATATAGAATGGAGAGTCCCTTCATTATTTTATATGAATAATTCTTTTAATACAGCAGACCCAAATGGAATAGGATATAGGTTAACTGAAGGACAAGGATTCTTAAGCACACCTACAATAACATTTAAAGCTACAGGTATATATGAGACAATAGTAGACAATGGTTATAGTTATTATAATGTAGAAGAAATAAATGCAAATACTTTTGCGAGCAGGGATATCTATGATGAACTATATGCAGAAGTTAAGGAGTCGGATGGTGGCGATTATTTTGAATTAAGCGGACAAGTAACAGGATCTACCTTTGCTAATTTTATCGCGCAGTTAAATTCATCAGGTGGTGACTATGTAGTATTTCATGAAATAAATGTAAGTGAACAAATTAATACTACGTTTGTAAAAACTAGTACTCAGGTATTTACACAAACTACTAATTTTGATAATCCTATACTATTTAGACCAATTATTTTAAATAGCGCAATCGCAGCTTCATTTTCAATTAACTATATGTTAAGACTTTATAACCGAGCTGATAATACACAAATAGTAAAGATTGCAAAACTAACTTCATTTGATGTTAATAAGTATGGTAGAAGATTAATGAAAATAAATTTAGGAGTTGTACCAACCGTTGCTAATGTATATAACCAAATAGCAGCAGATGACGGTAAAAATATAATTGTTAGCAAAGGTGTTAGTACATCAAAACCTGGAGAAACTTCTGATCAAATAGTAGAGCAATTGGTAGTAAAAACTAAATATGTTACTTCATTTAGAGATAGAATAAATATAAAAGCTGCAATTTCACCAGCTAAAATACAAACAATAACAGAAGAAGATGGCAGCACAACAGAATAAATCAAAAAGTATATCTAAAGCAAATCTTACTAAGCCGGCTATAACAACTAAACCGGTTGGAGTACAGAGCAATATAGCTGTTACTAAAAAAGAGAGGGAATATTTTAAAAAATTTACTTCATTAAATCCTACGGCCGAACCTTTACCACAAGGAGAAGGTACTATAAGAATATCTCCCTTTGATGATTATATTATTTTTACTCTATTTGATGAGACAGGTGAAAATGGTGATTTAGCAGATACACCAATTGATTTAAGTAATGTAGGAACTCTTACTTTGGTGTTCGTAGGTGAAAATGATGAAATAAGAGTACCTAATTGGACACAGGTAAGTGAAGTAGATCTTTCACAAGGTCAGGTTTTATTTAGAATAAGTAAAGAAGATTCTAAAAAGATCTTAGCATTAGATAATCAGAATTTTTATGTTTCTACTAGAATGGAAGATGAAAATGGTATTAGTGATGAAAGCGTACTGTACACGGGAACGTTTTTAACTTTACAAGATGAGGCTGAGCAAACAATGACTGCTAAGTTTAATGAACAAGCATTAATATATTCTCAAGAGTTAGCTAAATTACAAGCCGAGATAAAAAGATTAAATAAAGAGTTGGCTAATATGATATCTTTAGATGAAGAACAGATAGCATTAATTGCAAGATTAGAATCATCAAATTTAGAATTAACTAACCAAGTAGCAACTTTATCAGAACAGTTAGGAAGTACTGAATCTGAATTAGCATTAAAGACTGCTCAGTTGGTCGCAAAACGAGCGGAAGAACTAAAAAGAAAGCGAGCACAAATACAAGCAATACAGAAAAAGAATACCAAGGCTAGAACAAAGGGAAAACTAAAACGCTATTATAAACAAGCAGCTGGTACTTTACAACAGTATAATACACAACCTGCTCCTCTTGCTGATTTCAATAATGATGGGGTAATTAACATAATAGATCGTCAAATTGGAGAGATGATAAGAGACAACAACAATAGGAGATAATTTAAGTTTTATAAGATATGATATTAAGTGCAAGAAATAACCAATTTAAATTTGAATTCCCTAGAAATTTTATACCTAAGGAAATTTCAAATAAATATAAACCATATTTAAATAGAATGCCAGGTTCAATGATTAAAGAACCTATCGACTATTTTAATTATGGTATACAGTCAATGAATCTACCAGGTCCTAGTTTTGATCCTGTATCACAAAATGATTTTCCAGGTAATACTAGAAGGTTTAGAACAAGTTTGCCTAAACAAGAATTATTTGATAAAGAACTAACAATAACAATGCAAGCCTTTGATGGTTGGGTAAATTATTGGATGGCTATTGAGGTATTTGATTATTATTATGAGCAGAGTGGAAAAAATCCATTCGTACCTGAAGGTATAGGTTTACAGATGATTGATGGTGATGGAAATATTTTTGTTACATGTCAATTAAAAGATATGATTATGACAGGTGTTAGTGCACTAGATTTAAACTTCTCAAGTAACACAATAGAATTCCAGACTTTTGAAATTAATTTTACTTATAACATTTTAGAAACTGTAGTTAATCTTGTCTAATATATAAACAAATAGAAAGAGCAATGAAAACATTTAAAGATTACCTTAACGAGGATCATAATGAATCTATAGATATACAAAGTTTATTGAATGAATCTTATGATTTAACAGAAGAACAAGAAACCGCAATAGATAATGCAGTTGATAGAATTATGGAAGAACATAATAACGGAAAAGATTTAGAAGTTATTATGGAAGAAATAATTAATGAAGGTATTTTAGGATCTGTTTTAGGTGGTCTTACTGGTTTTGCTTTAGGTAAATCCGTAGGAAAGGCTATTGCAAAAGTACTAGGTATTCAAAAAGGAGCCTTATATGATTTATTAACCAGTCGATTAATTGGTGCTGCATTAGGAGCAGTGTTAGGTAAAAGACTTTAATTCAATATAATTGATTTACACAGGTATAGATTTTTCTCTTAATAGTCCAGGTACATGTACACAGGACCATAAAGGTAAATACACGTTTATTACATTCTTTAATTACGGTAATAGAATATGGGATGAAGAAGGTAGAAAGATACCTAAGTCATTTTCGGTTCATAAAGAATTAATGGACAATAAAACAATATTAGGGTTTCCTTATTATAGACAAGTAAAGGATAAGGACTTTTTACTTAGGGAAAGAGAAAAACTCACAGATGGCCAAAACATAGCCGACTTAATTTCAAATATTTTAATAACATTATATGGAACCGATGAGCATAAGATTGCATTAGAAGGATTTTCTTATGGATCAAAAGGAAACTCATTCATAGATATTGTTCAGTATAATACATTTTTAAGAAATGAAATAGTTAATGCATGGGGTGTAGAAAATATTTCAATTTATCAACCGTCACATGTTAAGAAATTGGCAGGTAAAGGTAATGCAAATAAACATTATATGGTAAAGGCGTTCCAAGACGATGTTTTTAACGATAAAGATTTAAGGAAAACAGATTTATGGAAATGGACTCAAGGTAAAGACTTTACAGAAAAGATTCCTAAACCGATAGATGACTTAGTAGATGCGTACTTTATATTAAATGCGAATAAAGAAAAAGGGTGGTCATAGAAATACTTTATACATTAAAACCACTAAATACTTTAAGTCTAGTAATTACATACTTCTCTTTCATTAATTTAGTATATTTTATATATAGAGTTTAGAAATTAGTTTCAGATAATTATGATAAAAGCAATAAAAAATAGAATATTTATTAAAAAAGATGAACTACCTGAGAAAATAGGTAACATTTATGTACCAAAAACCGAAGGGCAGTATGCTCCTCCTTACTCAGGAACTATCATTTCCGTTGGTGGTGACATAGAAGATACTGATTATAAAGTAGGCTCCCGAGTACTATTTCATGATTTAGCAGGAACTGAGTTTAAGTATAATGATGATACTATATTCAGTATTAGAGAAAATGATGTAACTGCTATTTTACAATAAAAAAGTTTTATTTAGTCTGAAACTAAATAGAGATATGAATATATAATAAACAAAGGAACTGATATTATTGGTGACTTTTAAATGGCATATAACAAGGCAAAGTATATTGGCAATACCCGGGCAAATTAAAAATAGGCAATGCTTTGTTATGGCTTTAATTAAATAAATAACAAACAAATAAAAAAGGCAAATTAAAATGGCAAATGAATTCGACATTTTCAGTGTTAGCGTCAAGGACCTAGACACTGGAGACAGACCGCAAACAACAAGCGATCTTTACACACCAAAACCTGATCAAGGTTCAGACGGTACTTACCGTTCACTAATTAGGTTTCTACCTAATGTTAAAAATCCACGCAAACCTTTCGTTCGTAAATATGTCTACTGGTTAGAAGACAGAGATGGGAACGGCTTTTACGTAGACTCACCTTCAACAGTTGGAGATAAATGTTCTGTACAGGATATGTTCTTTAAACTTAGAAATTCTGAATCTGCTGTAGACAAAAAGATGTCAGAAGGGCTAAAGCGTAGAGAAGTATTTTATGCATTAGTACAGATCGTAAAAGATCCACAAAACAGAGATCTTGAAGGTCAGGTTAAAATCATGAAATTTGGTTATAAAATTAAAACCAAAATTGATGAGGAATTAAATCCACAGTTTGATGAACCAACTCAAGTATTCGATCCTTTTGAAGGAAAGAATTTTGAATTAGTAATTTCAAAGAAAGGTGGTTATCCTAACTATGATTCTTGTAAATTTCAAGGAAGTAAATCGGCAATGACGATTAACGAAGAAGCGGTAACTGCTGATGATGCAGGTAGAACTGCTATTCTTGATTTTATTAAAGATGCTCCAGAGTTAAGTAATTTTGATTATAGACCATGGACTGATGATCAAAGAACTAAAGTAATGGGTGTTCTTTCACAATTCAGTAATCCAGGATCTTCAATAGAAACTGTAACAAGAAAGCAATCTGCACCTGAACCTGTAAAAGCTGAAGCCGCTGCAACTAAAGTAACGGAAACCGCAACAGCACCAGTAACAGAAACCAAAACCGAAGATTCTTCTAAGGGAGATGATTTCGATGATTTTATTAATGGATTAGACCTTTAATAATATGGGAACGGAAGTAGTAATATCTTCTGAAATGAAAGCTCGGATCATCGATAAGGTGGTCCGAGTTCTTCACCTTAACCATTCTCATCCAGAAAAAAGGAGAATGTTGGAAAGTAAGGAAAGGTTAAATTTTGCATGCCCTTACTGTGGAGATTCAACAGATTCAGTAAGAAAGAAAAGAGGTAATCTTTATTGGAATAATTTACATTTTCATTGTTACAATTGCTCCGCGCATGAAAGCTTAGATGTTTTCTTAAAAGATCATAATTTAAATTTTGAAGGTGAAGATAGAATTGATGTTCTTAATTACATAAAAGATAACAGTAAAAACTTTTCATTAGGTGAAAGCTTAGAGTTTCATTTATTTGAAAAAGCTAACAATCTTGCATTATCTTTTGATGAAATTGCATTAGGTTTTAATGTGTATCCAATAAACTCTTTAACTTATAGGGCATATCCATATTTAAAAAGTAGGCTATTGCATCATAAGACTGAAAAGTTTGGATATGATCCAAGACGAAAAGAACTTTATGTCTTTAATTTAAACGGTAAAGAAAAAATTGTAGGATTCCAAGTTAGGGCATTAGATGATAACGGTGGCCCTAAATATAAAACATGGAATATAGAAAGGATATATGATAGATTAAAAAAACCTTTAAATGTAACCGAAGAAGAATTAGATTCTCTAAATAAAATATCAATGATTTTCGGTATACTTACAACCGATTTAAGCAGGCAGTTTACAGTGTTTGAAGGTCCTATAGATTCTTTCTTTATGACAAATACAATTGGTCTTACTGGTGTTAAAAAACAAATATTAGATTTTGATGAAATTCCAACGGTTAGGTATTTCTTTGATAATGACATGGAGGGAAAATCTAAAATGATCCAAAAACTAAAAGGCGGTAATACTGTTTTTATGTGGGATAAGTTTTTAAAAGATTTTAGAATACCTTCTAAAAAAGTAAAAGATTTAAACGATTTAGTTATGTACGAATACAAGCATAGGACTGGGTGTTTAAATGAGTTGGATAAATATTTTACAAACAATCATTTAGATCTTATATTTATATGATAAAAAATTATAATGATTTTGTGACTGAACAATTTGATGATTTTTATGATGATTTAGAAACTTCTAAGAAAAAACTTAAATTATTTACTAAGTTTAAAAAGATTGAGACTAATGATGTAACTAGTAATTTTTCTTTACCTCAACCTAAAAAGAAATTTCAACCTAAGATTAAGAATTATAAAAAGAGTAGTAATAATAATAAAGGAATATTTTAATGGCATTTGACGATACACAAATAAAAGAAGCTAACGAACAGTTAGAAATTAGACTAGGATCTGATAGAACCGATTGGAAAGGAAAAATTAAAGATCTTGTTTCTAAGCTAAAAAATATGAATGAGCTAGCCGAATGCCAAGTAAGAATGTTATCATATCGGCAAATTCTTTTAGATAAAGTAACTGATTTTAAAACTACTATATATAAAAGGAATGCTACTTGGGATAGGTACTATAAGCAACAATATCGGGAGTATTCAATTAACTATGATGTTAAATTAACAAACGGAGAAAAGCATCAATTTATAAAAGCTGACCTTTCTTCGTTAAGACAACAAATTGATATGTTACAATCTCATATAGATTATTATTATGAATGTATTAAGACTTTAGATAATATGGCATTTGCAATAAGAAATCGAATAAACTTAGATGACAAGGAATTTTAATGGAATTATCTCTTTCTGAAAATAAAAAGTTTTTAGTAATTGATTCATGTACCGAATTGGAATATGAACAGTTAAAATCTAGTCTTACTAAGAAAATAGAAGGGTGGCGATTCCATCCCCTAGTAAAGAAAAAGGTATGGGATGGAAATATTTCATTTATTAAAAGAAATAAAATTCCTGCAGGATTATGGAAAGAAGTAATAGATATATGTAAACAATATGATTATCAATTTACATTAAATGGAATAACTGATATTTTTGATACTTCAATAGATGAAGGTGTATTTAGGTTATGGGTAGATGAATTCTTTTGTAACTCCGAGATTAAGCCTCGTGATTATCAGATAAATGCTGCAATTAAAATTTTAAAATATAGGAGATGTTTAGCAGAGTTGGCAACTTCCGCCGGTAAAACACTAATCTCATTTATGGTAGTAGCTTACATGATGGAGCAATTAGGAAAGAAGAAAATTTTAATGATCGTACCTAATGTAAGTTTAGTAGTTCAGGCAAGTGGAGATTTTGAAGAATATAATAAAGGCAGGGTACCTATTAAGATTCAACAAATTTATGCAGGTGTTAAATTAAGAAAGAGTTCTAATATGGTTATTGGTACTTATCAATCATTAACTAAAAAAGATGAAAAATACTTTAGTCAATTTGATGCCGTTTTTGTTGATGAAACTCACAAAGCAAAAGCTAATTCAATTCAAAAGATAATGGATAAATGTTGGCATTGTGATTATAGATTTGGGTTAAGTGGAACTATTCCTAAAAGAGGAACGGTGAATAGGTTAAGTCTAATGTCTGCAATGGGTCCTTTAGTAACCCAAGTAAAGGCTTCACATTTACAAGAAGAAGGGTTTATAGCAAAATGTAAAGTATTACAGATCCACATGGACTATGCAACCGATGCACAGAAGGAGGCATTCTCGTCTTTGTCTAAAAACCCATATGATAAACAAAAATTATTTAGCTTAGAACAAAATTTTATTAATGAAAGTGAAAAAAGACTAGATTTTGTTTGCCAAGTAATAAAAAAATCCACATCTAATTCATTAGTGTTATTTCATAAAATTGCATACGGTGAAAAATTATATAAAAAACTTAGAACAATAACAGATAAGAAAGTATATTATGTAGATGGTTCTGTTAAGTCTGATTTTAGAGAAGAGTTTAAAAAGAGAATGGAAAAGAATGATGATGTTATAATAGTAGCCTCATACGGTACTTTTTCTACAGGTATATCAATTAAAAATATTCATAACATATTTTTTACAGAAAGTTTTAAATCTGAGGTGATTATTAGACAATCTATCGGTAGAGGATTACGAACACACAAAAATAAAGATGTTGTAAAAATATATGACTTTATTGACGATTTTAGATATAAAGCAGAAGAGCATGACTGGGTAAATTATATTTATAGGCATGGAATGGAGAGAAGAAAAATTTATAAAGAGGAAAAGTTTCCTTTTGATGTACAAAACGTCAGATACTAATATAGAATATCTTTCTCATGAGAGATGGATATATAAAAAAAGAATCAAAAAAAGATAATTATAATGAAACCAATTAAAAAGTTTTCAATGATGACTAAAGCCGAAGATTCAATTAATGAATCGGCAGATGTTAATCACGATGCAGTAATGGATCTCGTTAAAAAGATGGGTTACGATAGCGTTGACGAATTAAAGAAAGAAAAAAATCTATTAAGTAAATTAGAAGGTTTACTAAAAGATGTTTCCCCAAAACAAGATATATCTGAAGATGAGCTAGAAGAAGATCGTGCCGAAGATATAGCCGACGAGGTTAAGAAAAAAGGTACTCCTAAATCTTTAGAAGCCGAAGAAGAAAAAGAAGAAGATAAAGTTGGTGCAGAAGGCGAAGTCGCTGAAGACGAGGAAATGGAAGATGATGATTTAGTTACTAAAGATCAAGAAATTACTAAAGAAGTTCCTGCTGAAGCTGATGAAGTAGAAGATGAAGATGGTGTTGAGGTTGCTGCTGAGGAAGAAGAAACTCCAGCTGCTACTCGAAGAATTATGGCATTTGAAGATTTCATTAAAGAAAAAGAAGTTACAATAAATAAGAATGTCAAATATCACGATGATGATGAAGAGAAAGAAGACTACTCTGTTGTTGCTGCATCTGCCGATGCTATTTCTGAAGATGATGAAGAAGAAGGCAAGGATGATGAAAAGAAAGGTGATGAGTTAGAAGATAAAGGAGATAAGAAAGTTGATTCTGAAGACGATAAAGAAAAGGAAGATCATTACAAAGGTGCTGTTAAATCTGATGACTCTGAAATTGACGCATTAAAGAAAGATGTTAAATACGATAAAGAAGAAGAAGATGATGATGATGACGATGACGATAAGAATGAATCAAGAATTATGTCATTCTCAAACTTCGTAACAGAAGCTTATGATGTAGATGAAGACAGAGCTGATGATATTGAGGACGAACTTAAAAAGAAAGGTACTCCTAAATCTTTAGAAGACGAAAAAGATGAATCCGTTGAAGAAGGTGTTGGTGAAGTAATTACTAAAGTAGAAGGTGATGAAATTGCTGATGAAGAAGCAGGTGATGATGGTCTTGCTATTCCTGCAGAAAAAGGTGACGGTTCTGAAACTGCTGCTGGTATCGCTGGAGATATAATGGATATGGGTAAAGTAAAAGTTCAACCTGAATCAAAAGGTGAAGAATTAGTTACTAAAGACCAAAACGTTACAACTGAAGTAAAAGGTGAAGCTGACGATCTTAAGGATGCTACTGAAGTTCCTGCAGAAATGGGCGATGGTTCTGAATCTGCCGCAGGTATTGCTGGAGACATAATGAATATGGGTAAAGTAAAAGCTCAGCCTGAAGCAAAAGGTGCTGCACTAGTTGGAGAAGCTAAGATTAATGAAAAGGATATTACTTCTGCTGATGAATTTAAAGAATATGCAATGGCAATTCTAAAAGATGCATTCGGAGATGATTTTGATGAAACTAAAGCAACTGAAACTGCTGATGGTTTACTTAAGAAGTATGGTGAAGATTACGGCGCAATGGTCGGAGCTTTACAATCTACTATGGGATCATAACAAATCAATATAAATTATAAAAAACAAAATTATGAAAACAATACTAAATTTTTCGGAATTTGTAAATGAAAATTTAAATGAAGAATCATTTTCTGATTTTAACAAGTCTTCTGGTTTTAAAATGGATTCTAAAGCTAAAAGTACATTAAAAAAATTAAATGTAAATCCTACAAAGTTAAAGGATGCATTTGATGATTACAGTAAAATCATGAAATACTTAGATTCCAATGGTAAAAAGATTGGTACTGTATCAATACCTAACCCAGGAAGTAAATCAAATCCTGAATTTATGTATACTGTTTATGATACTGATATGTATGGCAAAGTATTAACAGGCGATGGAGATTCAGTATTTATTGAAATGGTAAAGGAATCACTTAATGAAGGTGAATTTCCATCTTGGGTTGATAAAGGTAGAGTAGACTCTCTCAAAGATATGTTTGCTTATATTGGTGGTGATATTCAAAATGCTGATGGTTCAGAGCTAACAGTAGCTGATGTTAATAAAAATTACAAACCAGCTTTAAAATATCTAGGAGTAAGATCTATTGATGATATGGGTATGATTGCAAGTTCAATTGATAATGATGATATGTTTGATGGTGCTGATGCAATAGATAAACAAATGAAAAGTTCTAACTTTCTTGGAGATGATAGAGGAAAGGGAATGAATCCAACTCCATACACTGCTGCATATAAAGGAATGGTAGGAGATATGAAAGTAATTATAACTCAAGATATTAATGGAGAAAATACTTTTGTATTTGCTGCAACCAAAGGAGGAAAACTTAAATAAAACATGAAACATATAAAATTGTTTGAAGAGTGGCTGACTGACAAAAGTCAGCCATTTTTGTTTGAAGGTGGTGCCGCTGGCCACATGGCTCACCCATTTGATGATAAGGATTTAACCTTTGGTGATTTTAAGGCAATGATAGATTCTGGTCTTAGAGGTGAATTAAACTTTGAAGAAGATGCTACTGAAAAGACTGATGGGCAAAATGCATTTGCTACTATTCAAGACGGTGAAGTTAAATTTGCAAGAAACAAAACAGAGTTAAAGAATCCAATGACTCTTTCTGAATTTAAGAATAAATTTGAAGGGCATCCTAGTAAATTAGTACAAGATACTTTTCAATTTGCCGCACAAGATTTAGCTAGGTTACTAATGAACCTTTCACCAGCTGACCAAGAAAAGTATTTTAAGAATGGAAAAGACTTTATGAACATGGAGTTAATCTATTCACAAAACCCTAATGTTATTCATTATGATACAGACGTTATTCAATTTCATGGTATAAAGGAAACTGATGGAAATGGAAATATTACAGGTACTAATAATAAACCTGCAAAAGAAATTGCAGATATACTTAAAAAGGTTGAATCTGATATTGGTAAAACGTTTAAAATAATTCCACCTAGAGCTATCAAATTACAAAAGGATTTAGATTTTACTACAAACAAGAAAAGATTTATTAATCAAGTTAATGCTTTAGAAAAAAGATACGGTTTAACTGATAGTGATGAAGTTGCTAAATATCACGAAATGTGGTGGAGGGAAATGATAGACAAACAGTTTCCAAAATTATCACAGGATGTAAAAGAAGGCTTACTTAAGAGATGGGCGTATGGAGATAAGAAGAGTTTAAACATGAGATCTCTTGCTAAACAAATTGGACCTAAGGAGGCTGCGGTGGTTAAAAAGTTTGATAAAGAAGATGTTGCTAAAAAGTATAAAGAAAACATTAGACCTTTTGAAGATCTGTTCTTAGAACTAGGATCTGTAATTCTTAAAAATGCATCTGACTTTTTAGCGGTTAACCCGTCCGATGAAGCACAAAGACTAAGATCTCAAATACAAACAGCAGGGAGCAAGATTAAAAAGACTGGCGGTGCTGACCAAGTAAGAAGAGTAGAAGCTGAATTAGCAAGGCTTGATAGAATTGGTGGAATAGAATCCATATTTCCAACCGAAGGGATAGTATTTAAATATAAAGGAAAAATTTACAAACTTACCGGTACATTTGCTGCAATTAATCAGCTATTAGGTATCATTAAGTACGGTAGATAAAATAGTAGATACACCTATATAGATCACCTGTATTAAGAGTTAATATTTGTAGTATTTGTATATACTCTGAAAGTAGTAGAGTATGATAAAGGATAGGTATGTGCTGTCCTTTTTTTTATATAGCTATTTAACTAAAGAATATATAAATTGACAATATAAAATAAGCAAATGAAAGAGTTAACTCAAATTTATAAAGATGCAGGCCAACAATTAATAGAAGATCTTTTTAAAGATTATCTCGTAGTATCCGAAAAACTATCTGGTTCTTCATTTTCATTTAAGAAAGACGGTGAAGGGATTACTTTTTATAAAGGTGGAAACCAAAAGCCTATTAACTTAATTGATAGGACTATAATGGTTTATTATGAAAAGCCTATTAATTTTATAAAATCTGTAACTAGCAAAAATCTTTCTTCCATTCCTGAGAATTGGAAGTTCTGTTTTCAATATTTTGTAAATACTAATCCTGGTATTATTACTTATGATAGGCTACCTAAAAATAATTTAGTACTTACTCATATTAAAGTGATGACGCCAGCCGGTAAAGTTACAAAGGTTATAGAAGATCCTAGAGTAATTAGAGACTGGGCAAATGCGTTAGGTGTTACTCCACTACTTCCATTATTTAAAGGTTACTTAACAGAAGATCAAAAGAAAAAAATAAAGGAATTTTTAGACACGCCAAAAGAAGATCATGCTGAAATTTTTAGTACTAATTCTTTTGCTGAATATTTACTTAGAATTTTAAATCCTAATATTCAATCAACAACTCTACAAAATGATCTTAAGAAGCCTATAGAATCTATTGTATTTAAATTTTATAAATCTGGTACCAAACAAGTTATTGCTGCTAAATTAATAGATCCCTATACAATTAACCTAATGAAAGAAAAGGAACCTATCGATATGAGAAAGGCTCCTGCTGATATTAATGAAATTATTCTATTAGATCTTTTAGCATTTATAGAAGAAAGAGGAATTAAGAAGCATGAGATTTTAGGTGATGCTGAAGATACAAGATATATTGAACTAGTTTCAAATATATTTAATGACTATGTAACCAAAAGAGGTAAGGATATTGCAAAGATTGATATTGAAAAGGCTGATTTTGCTAAAGGTAAAGAATTTGATTTAAATGTAGAATTAATACCAAGCCAAAGAACTAAAGATATCCTTAATAGTAATCCTAAGCTAAAAGACTTATTTAAAATAATACTAGGTTCTTTAAAAAAGAAAAGAAAGAATGCTGGTAATATTATGACGCCATCTGTTATTGAAGATTTTAATAAAATGGTAGATAAAGTAACTGATGTAATTCAAACAAAAGATGATGGTAAATTTAAAACTTTTGATGATTACTTAAAAATTAAATCTACTAATGAATCTCTTTTGCCTAACGCTGAAGAACTATTAATTGAAGATAAAGTTTTAGACTATAACAACTTTATTAATTTAGGTAAAGTTATTGTAGAAGATAGTAGAAAGAGTGGTGAAATTTGGAAAACCTCAACAGGGTTTAGAGGGCAGGATGCTAACGGTGATAGAAAAACATTTAAGTCTAAAGAACAGACTCAATCGTGGATAAAAACCGGAAGAGAGGATGTTAATAAAGAACCTACTGAGAAAACCAAAGAATTTGATATTTCTACAATTGATAAAAAGAAAAGCCCTGGGGCATTTAAACTAGCATCAAAATTAAATAAAGTAAAAGATCCTAAACAAAGAAAAGAGGCAGAGAAAGTAATTAAGTCACTAAACGATTTTGAATCTGCTGATACTGATGCAGATAAAAAGAAAGCATTAGAAGAACTAATTAAAAATGGTGACCTTAATAGAAATGCAACTGGTTCTAAAACAGATAAAATTTACTTGGGCCAGCCAAAGGACAATGATAAATTTAGAACAAACCAAAAAACTGGTTTGCCTTATAAAAATTCAATAGGTGGTGATAGTTCTAAGCTTACTAACAGTATTCTTGATGAGGCTGATAGATTAGGTGTATCTTTTCCATTAAATGCTGAGTCTAAAAGAATGGCCGGTGCAAGTGTTGCCCCTAATGCCATACATGTTGATGAAAAAGGTAAGCCAGCAAAACCAGCTAAAATAGAAACAATAGAGATTAAAGGTAAAGGTAAACCTGGTGATGATGATTATGAAGCTCCTGGTGTTCAGTTAGGTGGTAAAGATGGTTTAGTTATAAAAGAAACCCCACCACTTACTGGCAGTCAAAAATCTGATTTAAAAGAAAAATTTAAAAAGGCAGATCCAACAAGAAGCGATGCCGAGATAAATAGGCTAGTATCAATTAATGAAGAATTTAGAAATCAAAATAATAAAAAATTAGAAGCCATTAGATCTGGTGAGTTAACTATTGCCCCAATTATTAGAGAAGATGGTTCTGAGGTTAATGTATTTGATAAAAAAGGACAAAAGGAAGCTGTAGGTATAATTGCAAAGAATATGACTTCTAGGATAGATGATCTTCTTTCAAATCCACCAGGTTATGAAAAGAGTCCACAATTACAAAAAGGATTAGATAGTTTTAAAAGTGCAGGTGAAGATTTTTCTAGTGGTAAAATATCAAAAGAAGAATTTAAAAAAGCATCTGATGAATTACTTATAGAACTAATGAATGATCCACAAGGTAGATATGGGGGTCCATTTTTACAAGAGACTCTTTTAATGGCAGAAGGATTAAGTGAAGGTCGTGCTGTGATATCACCTTCGTCTGCTAATTATAAAGTAGCAGACTTAGTAACATTTGATTCAGCTGAATTACCTGCTGATGCTACACCAGAGCAAATTAATGATTATGTACAACTAATGTCTGTTTCAGGTGGACCTACATCAATTAAACAGGGTAAAGGTGGAGCAAGTTCTTCTAATTCTAAAATAACCGCTACTGAATATGCAGACTATACAGATAATGATGGTAAAGTTACAAAAGGTGCTGATGTTAGACAAGATTTAGAAAATTTAACATCAAAAGGTTTTGACAATATTTGGAATACACCATCAGCTCCTAATAAAGATGGTAAATTTGAAACTTTAGATAAGTCTATAAAAGAAGGCGAAGAATTAGCCAAAAAATATGGGAGCACTGAGTTCTTAAAAGATAAAGGCATAATTCCATTATCTAAAAAACAGCAAGAAAAATATGAAAAGAGAGCAAACCCTAAGAGAATTGAATCACTAAAAGAAAGTTATGCTAAAAAGAAACCACCTATCGAACTATCGGATGATCAAGCAAAAGAGGTATTAATTAAAAGATGGCACGCAACAGATATAAATGGTTATTTAATGATGGATATTAATAATAAGCAACAAATGGCCCAAAGTTTTACCAATATATCAAGATCTGTAGAACCAGTGAACGGTGGTAATTCTGCAATGTCAGAAGAAGATGCAAAGAGAGATGACAATATTGTAAAAGATTCAAAAGGTAATCCTATTCCTATTGTAGATAAAGATGGGGTACCAGAAACAACTAGTAAAGGTACACCTAAATGGAGGAGACAAGAGAAGGTGGTCAAACAAGAAACTAATGGAATATCTCAATTAGCTTGTATGGATTATCAATCAACACCAGACTTTACTGATACGGGTAGACCAACTAATAAAATGCCAGCATTTGTTAAAAAATGTTCTGATGAAAATAAGTGGATAGGAGATTCTTAGTATTAATTTGATAAGAGTGAATAAATAAAAAAAGTGTACATGGATAATCTAAAAAACATACAAGATTTTATAACAGAAAAAAGAGTTACTGTTAAGAGGAGATATACTGAAAGACACCCAGCTAAAAATGTATCTACTGCAGCTAGAGTTCGTTCTGCTATTTTAGATGCTGTTTCTGATGGTCATTTAACCGAAGATGAAGTTAATAATATTCTATCTGAAATTAAAGCTCATAAAAGATGGCTTAAAAGAAATGTAGGATTATTTAATATTAGTGAAGATGAAACTGGAGTTAAGAGATATTCTTTATCACCTTATGGTCATAGAGTAAGAACCGCAACTGCCCCGATTAATGAGGCTTTAAAAGTTCCTCATAAAGAACAAGGTAACAAAAAGGTTAATATGTTTGTTGGTAGATTCCAACCTTTTACATTAGGTCATGTTAAAGTATTTGAAAAAATGTACAAAGAAAATGGAAAACCTGTAGTTGTATTTTTAGTTAGAGGAAAAAACAACGATCCTGAGAAAAGACCGTTTGATGAAGAAATGCAACAAGCAATGTTTGCTAAGATGGCAAAACAATATCCATTTTTAGAAACTGCTATTGTAGTTCCTAATGGTTCAATTGATACAATGTTTGCAGCTGCAAGGCCTGCTTATGAACCTGTGATGTGGGGATATGGGACAGATAGAAAAAAATCATACGGTGCAATGATTGACAAACAATCATACCGAGATCAATTAGGTGTAGATCCTGATTTTAAAGGATATGAAATTTTTAGAACTGATGATAACATTTCAGCATCCAAAGTTCGTAATGCGTTAAAGATAGATGATGAAAAGACTTTTAAGAAAATGACTCCTAAAAGCATACATAGTTTTTATAAACCATTACAAAATATATTAGAACCAATAAAAGAAAATAACAATATGAAAAATTTAAAATCACTAACAAGTTTTAGCATTGACGAATCTTTGAATGAAGGTAAAAAAGCTAAAGCAAAAAACCCTAATAAAGTAAACACTATAGATGTTGATTTATCTGGAGACGATTCAGATATAATGGATGCAATTAAATCATTTAATCTAAAGGTTAAATCTAACGGAGCCAATAAAGGAACAGGGTATGATATGACAGGTAAAAATAAAGATATTCTTGATTATTTACAAAGTGACTATTATGCAATAGATGCTAGCGATATTGAGGATATGTTTCCAGAATTATTAGAAGGTGAAATCAATGAAGAGTATATTGAATTAATGCCAGAGATTGCAAATGCATTAGGTACAATTCAAATGGACTGGGACAGATGGAAAAATGGACCAGCAACAGAACCTTCTGATATTAAACCAGCAGCAAAAGAACTTAAAGGTTGGATTACTCGTTGGATGAAACAAAATATTAAATAGTGAATAATTTAATTAATGAAAATGAAGCAGGTACTGTTGGACTAAATCCTAATATGAATGTACAGGGTATGGGAGCAGTTGAGCTTCCTGGTGATCCTGGTTCTGCAAATTCTTTTGCTACACAAAAGGTTGGTAGTGGTGATGATCCTGAGGGAAAAAAGAAAAAGAAAAAGAAAATGTTACTTTTATCATTTGATAAGTACATGGAACTTTTAAAATCAAAATAAATAAGGTATAATGGCAGTACTACCAAAATATCAATTAAAAGAATTATTTGAGGCTGGTGATTTAATAACACAATCTACATTAGATCAGTTTATTGAAGCATCATATAACCCTACATTAGTAGCCGGCTCAAACGTAACTCTTACAAAAGTAACTACACCTAGTGGGGATACTATTACAATTTCATCAACAGGTGGTGGTGGCGGTGGTGCACCGATCATAGAAGGTCCAGGTATTGATATTACAACTGTTGGATCCGATAAAAAGATCTCAATTGATTTAGATACTAGTCAAACTAATTTAATTATAAACGGAAGTAATGAATTAACTTTTGCAGGTACACATGTTCAGCAAGAAGGTACTGTCGTAGGTACTTATAAAACTTTTAATTTTGTAGGCACTGATGTATTAGCTGAGGATAGTGGCACTCCTGGTAAAGTAAATGTTTATGTACCTAGACCAACGTTTGCATCTCACTTTAATACAACCGACGGTACAACTAATGGTATAGTAAGTGAAAGTGGAATTATTAGAAAAAATGTAAGAATTAGTTCACCTGTTGATGAAGCTTCAGGTACACCTTTTAAAACTGGTGGTTGGGCAGGGTCAACAAGATCAGCATTTAACAATACTACAACTGCAATAAATACTTTTACGACGGCTCAACAAGTTACAGGGTTTAGTGCCGATGCTAATGGTGATGCAACTATAACAGTAACTGTGTATGATGCCAATGGTATTGATATTTTAAAACAATTTACAACAGGTACCCTTTTCCAAGATGGCCCTAATGCTAATACAGATAATAATATTGATGTAGTAATTTCACAATATGCAACAGATACTTCTAAGAATAAAGCAAAAGTTACAATAACTGTTAAAATGGCAGATATCTTTAGTGATGCTGCTAGAAGTGGTGGAAGATATTATGTTAAAGCAGTAATGAATACTGATACTGTATCCGATGCTGCCGGTACTTATACATATTCACAATCTGATGTGTTTTGGGATATTAATGATTTAGGTGGGTATCCTTCAACTCCGGTAATTAATGGAACTGTTTCAATTATAGAATCAAGTACACCTTCACAAGTTAAAGTAAAGCACTTAAGTGGTGTAGAATATTATATTCTTAATTCTGAATTTATGATTGATGTTACTGACATTGATAATTTAAATAGTAATACACAAGGTAGAACTGGAAGTGATTCATGGAACTTTGAAGCAACAGGTGAAGATTATGGATTAGATGTTCCTATTCAAGAAAGAGCATGGAGTGCAGTTGATGGTATTTTTATAGGTTGGTTTAATGAATATAATACACTAAACATTGACTATGATAGAGATGATTGGCCAATTACAAATAATAATTTTAGATTTAGGAATGCTGATGCCAGTATTACATCACAGGTATTTGATCCTTGGAATAATGGTTCAATAAAAACATCACCAGGAAAACCTATTCTTGTAGATACTTATGGAACAACCAGTAATAAATTAACCGAAAGATTTGATGATGAAGCCGAGAGGCTAGAACGAACCGGTTCTTATACTGCATTTAATTCAGTATCAACATTAACAGGAACTGGTTTAGCTAACCAAACTACAAGCACATTAACACCAGGACCGTTCTGTCAATCAGCAGTGGTTGGTGGTTCTATAGTTAGGCCAGATAAATTTTACGCTGATAATGGAGATTCTCCACAATATGCTACTTTAATATCTGATTTAAGTCAAGCTGTAAATCCATATAAGCCTAACGTAGGGGGTAATAATCCAAACTATAATACAGCAGCATATCAAGTAGCTGCAACTTATCATAGATTATTTGAGGTTAAGGCGTCAAATCAAAATAGACCTATTGCATCTTTTGAATTAGCATTTAGTGGAGCATTTCCAGGTGGTAATGCATTAGCTTCATTGGTTAGTAATGATTTAAGAATTTATATAAGAAAGCTGGCAGCAACTTCCGGCTCAAATATAGGATATGCTGCAGTACCTCACTCCCTACATAATACAGGCGAATTCAGCGGTTCTTATCAAGATCCACCGGCTGCCATAGATGACAATACACAATCACAATGTAGGCTAGGTTCTTCTGCAGCTAATATTATAGCTGGATCTTTCGGAAATACAGCTGCATTAAATGGATTTTATATAGAAGTACAGATACATAACCCAGCAATAAGAATTGACGGTATATCTGCAAAAGCAATTTTTAGTTCAGGTTCTCCTGCTAATGAAAGCGGTGGATCAATATAACAATGGTGAGTTTGAATAAATATAAAAAGAAATAATAAAATGGCAGGATTTTCAATTAATGAAGTAAATAAGTTAACCTTTAAAGTACAAGCTGCTGGGGTTATTGATGCTTCTGCTGGGGCAAGATGGTATGAGTCTTCATTAGCGTTTAGCCCTAATATAAAAGATACTACCAGAGTATTAAAAGATTATAATTTAATACCAGCTGCTAATTTACCAGCCGATGCTGTTGCTAATGCAGTTGCAGATCCTACTAACATATCTGATTTATCAGCTAAGGCTAGCGCGTCTAAGCTTGATCAAGTATATGCATTTAATAATTCTACTTGGATCGCATATAATACACCAGGTGATACAACGACAGGATTTAAAAACAATTGGATCTTACCAGCATCTATACCACAAGCAAACGGTAATCCATCAAACGGATATGGTATTAAATTATGGAGTGGTGATCCTGGTTCAGGTACCCAAGGCGTAGATTATGAAGAAATTACACCAACTGCCGGTCAAGGTCTTTCTCCAGAGTATGTAGGTTGGGTATTTAATTATGACCAAGGTTTATTATTTATATCTGATTTTTTACAAGGTCTTATTGATGCTGGTGGTTCTACTTATCCAGGTACGGTTGGTGGAAATTATAATTTATATGTTACTGGGTTTAGATACATTGGTGCAACTGGTGTTGGTGGTGGTGGTGCAGATGTTACTGCTGGTGACGGTATCAGAATAGATGATCTTACTAGTGGTACTAAAGAAATTAATGTTGATATTGATCCTACATCTAATTTATTTTTTAATACAGCAAATGAATTATCAGTAAGTGGTGCAAGTGGTGAGGTTGAGGTTGCAAATTCGCAAGGTGATGGATCAGCTGCTTCTTTTTTAAGTGGCGATTATACTAAATTTAATTTTGTGGATGGTGATAGTAATGGTACTGTATTTGCAATGGAAGATGCAAATGATTCAAATCAGGTAAATGTATTTTTTCCAGCACCACCAGCTCCAGCATATCCTCCATATTTTAATGTGGCCGCTGGTGTAATTTCAGTTAACAATACTACAGTTCAAGGCAGAATTGCAATACCTAATACAACATTAACAGGTACTTCTGGTGGAAATTATTTAGATGGTGGTTGGTCAGGTTCTAATACATTAAGAAATGTTTATTTAAGATCAGCACAAAATATTATACCTTTTGGTACAGGAAATTATTCTGCTCCGGTTAAGGTTAGAGGTTTTAGTGGACCTGAAGGTGCTGGTGACAGTTCTATTACTGTATCAGTTTACGATGCAGATGGAACTACTCAATTAGATACTTTTACTATTAATAATATAACTGCAGATGGTACATATACTGAACCAACAAGAGGTGATATTGAAATTATTATTTCAAATTATGCTACTATTATAAATCCTTATGAACCACAAGATGTTTATCAAGCAGGTGTTAAAGTAAATATTATTACAGGTAATACCGCTGCTGCACCAGGTGTTGGTGCAGGTATTTTTAATAATACAACAATACCTAGAGATGGTGGAAAGCTTACTGTTGAAATATCAATGGTTGCTGATACTAATACTACATCAGTAGTACCATCACCTGGGCCTAACACATATACTTATACATTATTTGCAGATCAAAACCCAAATACACCTAGTGTGTCAAATGCGGCAGTAACAATACCAACAGTTACTACATCTGTAACAAGAACTATTAGTGGTATAAAATATTTTACTGCAGGTACTCAATTAGATACTACAATCGATGATATAGAATTGCTAAACGGTAATGTTATTAAAACAGGAAATATTAGTATATCTCTAGATGATTGGTCTGTAAGTGCTTTAACGTTAACTGATACTTCTTTTAATACAACTTCAGGTAATATTGTAGCCCCTGCTGGTGGAGATTTAAATGATTGGGATCAGACGTTTTTTGATTATGATACAACTAATCCTTCGGCATTTACAATTGCAAGTAGTAATTATAGATTTAGGAGTGATGGTGGAGAAGCATCATTTACAGTAAGAGATCCATGGACTAATAATATAGGCCCAGTTACATCTGCAACAAAAAAGATTTTAGTAGATGTTGGTTATCAATCATCAACTGCTACTTTAGAAAGATTTGAAAATGAAGATGGTTCTAATGCTAGATTATTTAGAGATTCTAGTGGTATTAATTATACTGCATGGGATAGTACTAAATCTTTATTGGATGTTACACAATCCTCAAATAGTAGAGCTGGTGGTTCTCAAGAGAATTTATGCTTGGTAGGCGGTGAAGGTATTGCAATGTCAGACTTCTATGGAGATAACGGCGGTTCTCCACAAATAGGAACAATTATAGCAGGAGATCTTTCAAATTATGAACCTACAGGCAACCCTAATTATAATGGTCAAACCGCGGTTCCAGTTTTTCATAGAAAATGGACACCTAGTGGAACTGGTGTTGTTGATTTTAACTTAACATTTACTGGAGATTCTGGAATTAGTGCAGACTTTAGTACTGCTTTAGCAAATAACCAACTTAAGATTTATATATTTCCATTAGGTTCACCAGCAAACGGTAATTTAAATAATAATCCAAATACTCCAGGTATAGCATATACTTTCTTACCAACATATTTAGATGGTAACTTAGGAGCTAGGCCTGCAAATAATGATCAATATGCATTAGCAGTTCACGGAGGTTTAAGAAGCGGTCCTGCGTATAGTGCAGGTGGATGGATTCCACCAAACGGCATTTTAGCACCACAGACATATACAGGTTTAGATACTTTACAAACAAGAATTGCAAAAACATATAACGGTAATACTGTTGAGTGTACATTTGGAAATAGTAGTAATGTTGCAACTGGTGGAATGTATATGGAAATAAGATTGGAGGATAAAACAATTAGATTAGGTAGCATATCTTTTACAAAAGTATCAGGACCATAATAAAGTTGAATAAATAAAACAATAATAAAAATAAAAACTCTAAATGGGCTTTAGTGCAGCAGACATACGAAAATTAGTATTTAAGGTACAGGCAGGTAATGTTATTGATGCCGATACTGGTTTCTTTTGGTATCAATCAAATCTAGAAAATAAACCTGCGGTTAAAACTGGTAGGCTTATTAGTCAAACCGACTGGGATGTTATACTTGCTAATCAACCAACATCGGCTCTTATGGGTGATGCTGGTTCACTGTCTGTCATGACGGCAACAGGTAATGCGTTAGACGGTTATGTTGGTAATGAATGGGGTACAAGTACAGGTTATACACCAGATGATACTCCTATTGCTGATAGAAACTCAACACAATTAAGTAAAGTCGTTACAGATAATCCTAATACTTATATTGCTTACACTAATTATAATGATCCTTCTAGTGGAGTTAAGGATTTATGGATTAATCCTGCTGGTGTTACTACTACATCTGGTGCTAAAAACAGTTTATATGAAATTGAATTATGGAGTGGTGATCCAAAGACTCAAGCTAATGCAAAGTATATTCCAAATAATATTGGAGAAAGTGCTGTTGCTGGCTGGGTATGGAATTATGACCAAGGATTACTCCTTGTTTCCGATAGCTTAATTAGTATAGTAGGAGGTACTGCAGGTAATGCAACTTATCCTAACGGTACTGATTTTTGGGTTAGAGGTTGGAGATATATTGGGGCGACTGGTGCTGGGTCTGGGAGTGATATAGAAATATTAGAAGGTGGTGTTTCTAAAACAACCGCTGTTAAAGATATAGATTTTACTGGTGCTGGTGTTACTGTTACTGCTACTGGTACAGGTGGAGAAAATATAGAAGTAAATATACCATCAGGTACAGGACCACAAGGTGTACAAGGAATTACAGGAGCCCAAGGAATTCAAGGCATAACTGGAACTCAAGGTATTCAAGGTATAACTGGTACTCAAGGTATTCAAGGTATTCAAGGAGAAACTGGTACTCAAGGTATTCAAGGTATAACTGGAGCCCAAGGTGTACAGGGTGTACAAGGTGTACAAGGTAATGATGGTGCTGCAAATATACAAGCAGGTGAAGGAATAAGAATAGATTCAGTTACTGGTGGCATTGATGAAATTAATGTTAATATTGATTCTACTTCAAATTTATTTTTTAATTCAGCTAATGAATTATCAGTAACTGGAGGCACCGGAAGTGGCGCAGTTGAAATAGCAAACTCTCAAGGCGATGGTACTTCTGAATCTTTTTTAACTGGTGATTTTACTAAATTAAATTTTGTGGATGGTGATAGTAATGGTACTGTATTTGCAATGGCTGATGCTACCGATCCAGATCAGGTAAATGTATTTTTTCCTGCACCACCTGAACCAAGTTACCCACCTTACTTTAATAGATCAGGTGCAAATATTAGTGAAAATAATTTTCCTGGTAATTATAGAGTTGCAATACCTAATACAACATTAACAGGTACTAGTGGTGGAAATTATTTAGACGGTGGTTGGTCAGGTTCTAATACATTAAGAAATGTTTATAAAAGGGTGGATCAAAATATAATTACTTATGGTACAGGTAACTTTAGTAGTCCTGTGCTTGTAAGAGGGTTTAGTGGACCTGAAGGGGCAGGTGATAGTTCCATAACGGTAACTGTTCATGATGCTGATTATGTAAACCAGGGTACTCCTGGCACTACATTAGATACATTTACAATTAGTAATATAACTGCAGATGGTACATATACTGAACCAACAAGAGGAGACATAAAAATTATTATTTCAAATTATGCTACTATTATAAATCCTTATAATACACAAGATGTTTATCAAGCTAAAGTTAAGGTTGAAGTTATTACTGGTAGTACCTCAGCTGCTGCTGGTGTTGGTGCAGGTATTTTTAATAATACAACAATACCGAGAGACGGTGGAAAATTCTCAGTAAGCATGATTATGGTTGCTGATACTAATACTACCTCGGTTAATCCACCTGCACAAAATTTACCTGCATATTATGACTTTACTGTATTTGCTGATGAAAATCCAAATACACCTAGTTTCGGTGCTGGTGCGGTGGTTGAATTTCCTACTGTAGATACATCAGTATTTAGATATATCAGCGGTGTAAAATATTATACAACAGGTACAAAGCTGTCTACTGCTGTTGATGAAATAGTAGATTTAAATGGTAATTCAATTTTATCAAGTAATATTAAGTTTTCAATAGACGATTGGTCATCTGGTAATTTAACTTTATCTGATACTTCATATTCTTTATCAAGCGGTACAATATCTTTACCTAGTGGTGGTGATGTAAATGATTGGGACCAAGCTGATATTGATTATGATACTAATTCAAATGCATTTACTCTATCTAGTACAAATTGGAGATTTAGAGCTAATGGTGGTGATGCAACATGTACTATTGGAGATCCTTGGAATCTATCTTCCGCTACTAAAGTTTCAGGTACTGCTTTAATGCTTATTGATAATGGAAGCCAAAGTTCATCTACTTCAACAATTGAAAGATTTAACTTTGAAACAGAAAGACTTTACAGAAATACTTCATCAACGACAGCATTCTCACTTTATACAAGTTGGGATAATACTAAAACACTAGCGGATGGTACACAAGCACCAAATAGTAGAGTAACCGGTAGCTTTGATAATATATGTTTTGTTGGTGGTAGTGGTATTGTACCTGCAAACTTTTATGCTGATAATGGAAACAGTGCTCAAACTGGTACTGTTATATCTGCAAACTTATCTTCTTATATACCTACAGGTAATCAAAATCTTAATTCATTAACTGATACACCAGTATTTCATAGAAAGTTTTTAAATGGTGTGGATGTAGTAACGTGGGATTTTACTGCAAGCGGTTCTTTTGGAACAAGTGGTAATTTTACGCAAGCATTACTTGACGAAAATATTAAAATATATGTATGGGCTGCAGGTGCAAATGTAAATCTTGCTAGAAACGCGGATCCTAACACAGGCTCGGACTATACTTACTTACCTACTTATAATGATGGTAACCCTGGTGGTGGAACATACCCTGATTGGCAAAATAGTTATACAATGGCTTGTCACGGTGGGGCAAATAGTCAATGGAGTGCAGGTGGATGGATAGGTCCTGCTACACCAGCGGCATTTACTGGGCTAGATACACCAGAAACTAGAATGATGCAAACAACACAATCATCAGGAAATACTGCAAGGTTTACTTTTGGTGATGCATCTAATGTAGCAATAGGTGGTTTTTATGTAGAGATACAATTAATAGATACAACTATTAGGCTAACTCAATTAACAGCAACAAAAATTAATTAAAAATAAAGATAACAATGAAACCAATATTTGATCGAACAATTGTTTTAAAATTAGAAAAAGATTCACCAGTATGTAATCTTTCTATTAGGTCTTCTGAAAATGAAGTAAGAGTCATTAAAGTTAGCAGAGTAGAAATTGACAAATTAGTAGCAGAGTATTTAGCTTTTACTGAAACTGAACAAAATTCTAGTAAATAAATAATAAAATAAAGAGTACTCCATGGGCTTTAGTGCAGCAGACATAAAAAAATTAACGTTTAAGGTACAGGCAGGTAATGTCATAGATGCAGATACACTATTTTACTGGTATCAATCAAATCTTGCAAATAATCCAACGCTTAAATCTGGTAGAATTATTAGCCAAACAGATTTTGATGTAATCACAAATCTTTCAAATCAACCTGATACATTTAATAATCAAACTACAGGTGGTGGAGTAGGTAGTACATCTCTTTTGTACTTAACCCAACCTGGTAATGCATTAGCTAATGTAGTAAAAAATGAATGGGGTACTAGTACAGGGGCCTCACCAGGCGACACTCCAATAACTAGCAGATTTGCAACAAGACTACAACAAGTAATACCTTCTTCAGATAAAACTTGGGTTGCTTATAATACATACGGTGATCCTACGTCTGGTAGAAAAGATATGTGGATAGGCCCTGCTTCTGTTCCTAGGGCTGATGGTTCAAAGAATGTTTATTATAAAATAGAATTATGGAATGGGGATCCAACACAAGCAGGTTCTACTAAAATAGATGAAACTCAATCACAAGGTAGTGGATCCTCCCCAACAGCTGCATGGGTATGGAATTATGATCAAGGTTTATTATTGACTTCACAATCGCTAATGAGCTTTGTTGGTTCTAATCCAGATTTTTATGTTAGAGGTTGGAGATATGACGGAGCAACTGGCGGTGGCGGTAGTGGTACACAAGGAACACAAGGAGAAACTGGAGCTCAAGGTATAACTGGAGCTCAAGGTATAACTGGTTCTCAAGGAGAACAAGGTATTCAAGGTTCAACTGGTACACAAGGAGAAACTGGAGCTCAAGGTATAACTGGTTCTCAAGGAGAACAAGGTATTCAAGGTTCAACTGGTACACAAGGAGAAACTGGAGCTCAAGGTATAACTGGAGCTCAAGGTATAACTGGTATTCAAGGAGAACAAGGTATTCAAGGTTCAACTGGTACACAAGGTGAAACCGGTTCTCAAGGAACAATAGGAACACAAGGTGTACAAGGTATAACTGGTACTCAAGGGGAAACTGGAACTCAAGGAGAACAAGGAACTCAAGGAGAACAAGGAACTCAAGGTGTACAAGGTATAATTGGTGAAACTGGTTCTCAAGGAGAACAAGGAGCTCAAGGTATTCAAGGTATAACTGGTGCTCAAGGTATTCAAGGTACAATTGGTGAAACTGGTGCTCAAGGTGAAACTGGTTCTCAAGGAGAACAAGGAACTCAAGGTACTCAAGGAGAAACTGGGTCTCAAGGTATTCAAGGTACAATTGGTGAAACTGGTTCTCAAGGAACTCAAGGTATAACCGGTTCTCAAGGTGAAACTGGTACTCAAGGTGAAACTGGTACTCAAGGAGAACAAGGAACTCAAGGTATTCAAGGTATAACTGGTGCTCAAGGTGTACAAGGTACAATTGGTGAAACTGGTTCTCAAGGAGAACAAGGAACTCAAGGTATTCAAGGTATAACTGGTGCTCAAGGTGTACAAGGTACCATTGGTGAAACTGGTGCTCAAGGTGAAACTGGTTCTCAAGGAGAACAAGGAACTCAAGGTATTCAAGGTATAACTGGTGCTCAAGGTATTCAAGGTACAATTGGTGAAACTGGTGCTCAAGGTGAAACTG
>Ga0257110_1000040_pt1 | contig 74529 bp, 60 predicted proteins | sample LP_taG_7_FD_190184 | JGI IMG/M metagenome (GOLD analysis project Ga0257110, IMG submission 190184) | Marine microbial communities from Northeast Subartic Pacific Ocean, Canada - LP_J_2015_P26_10m | ecosystem: Environmental > Aquatic > Marine > Oceanic | place: Canada: Northeast Subartic Pacific...
GGATCAGACGGTGCTGATGGTGCCGATGGTACTCCTGGTGCTGATGGTGCCGATGGTGCTCCTGGTGCTGATGGTGCTCCTGGTGCTGATGGTGCCGATGGTGCTGATGGTGCTACTGGTGCTACTGGTCCAGCGGGTCCAGCATCAGTAGTTGATTCTAATGGTACTATGTCAGCTCATATTATACCAGATACAAATGCAGCTTATGATTTAGGTAATGCTGAATACAAAATAAGACATTTATTTTTGTCCGACAACACCATGTATATTGGTGAAAAACATAGTGTAGGAGTTGATGATGACGGTGAGTTGAAGTTCCGTAAAAGAAAAACAACTGCTTTACCTGCAGATATTGCTAGCATCGGTGGTGCGTCTATTGAAGGTGCTATTGCATATGCTAATGCTAATAATCCAGCACACAGTACATATCAAATTTTGAGTCAAACATCAGATAATGTTGTTGCTGTACCAAGTTCATATTCATTTAATGGTGAATACGACGCAGCAAAAACATTAGGACTTACAAAAGGGTCATATGTATTTTCTGGAAGCTACGATTCTCATCCTCTTGGATTTATTTTTTCAGACCCTTCACATTTTAATGTCACAGGTGGATCTGTTGATTCAACAGATGGTAATGGCGTTACATATTACACAGGAACCATTACTTTAGAAATATTGGATGATTTCGGAACAGCATCTTACATCTGTGCTGTTCATGGATATATGGGAGGTCAAAATAGATTATCATATGTTTCAACAATAGCAACTAACTTATCAGGTGTTACTACCAAAAATATGATTGATTATGCTCAAAGTTTAGGAAACAATACTTTGACAGAACAAGATTTATTTAATGTAAATGACTATGAAGATAATACAAAGGTTATTAAACCAAATACTAAGATTGTTCCAACTATTGCTGGTGGAATTAGTGTAAATGCAACTCCTCAAGCATTATCCATGATTTCATTAGTACCTGGTACATGGATAATAAATGCAAATGTCGGACTTACTTCAACTTATGATTCTGGTGATAATATATTAACAGGTTTAACACTAAGCGTTGGTGTAGGAGCAGCTGTAATCAATCCAGAAATTTCTATTCAAAAAACATCTACCACTCCAATTTATACACTTGTTAATGGTAATGAAATCTATGAAAACATGTCAACAACTCTCGAAGTAACCGAACCCACAGATATTCATTTGATGATTGCTGTAACAACAACAGATCCTTTACAGACAACACCTTCTTGTAAATTCTTTGCAAGATTAATTTAATCAAAGGTTACAAAAACATTTTTATTGAAATAATATAGAAATAATTCAATATATATGTCATAAATATATTGAATATGAATCAAATCATACGTACATTAGACCATGAAGAGATGCAGGAAGTGATGGAACATTTTCCTGATATTGAACTTTCTTATGAGACCGTTCCACATAAGAAAGTTTCCAAGTCATATAATTTGTGTATGGCAATTCCGTATGGGGATAAAAAAGTGTTTGTATGGTTTACATATTTAGGTGATCGAGACGTTTGTTTTACATTAGAATTGAATCGTTATAAAAAAGTTACAAAAGTAAATTTAGTAATAATGGATGTGCCATTAATATTAGCAAAAAACACAATATTTTACGGTACAATTTTGGAAAACGGTATTTTTATTATGGAAGATATTTACTATTATCAAGGTGAAACGATGAAGAGTTTATATTTTGGTGAAAAGTTAGGTTTTATGGAATTATTTTTCAAGGATTTAGTAAAATGGTCAAATACGAATTTTGACAAAGATACTTTGAAGATTCCATATGAAATGGGAAAAGATTTAGCACCAAAATTTTTGAAAGTATTTCATTTACCATACATATGGACTATATCAAATAATGAATCGTATGATTGTTTTTATGAAGTTCCAAGTAAATATTTAATGGAAGGATGTTACGAAATACATCATACACAATTTAGATGTTTGAGTGAATTGGCACCTTATATGAATACATTTCCAGTTAGAAAAAACATAATAAAAAAAGTAGATGACAATTCAAAAATAATGATGATGATGCAAAATAGGAAAAATCCGAAATTTCGTATGGATTTTAAAAAACCACAATATAAGATGAAAACCGTTTTTATAGTGAATGCAGATTTACAATACGATGTATATCATTTAAGGGCATATGGTCGTAATAAGTCTCTAATATATTATGATGTTGCATATATTCCAAATTATGATTGTAGTGTTTATATGAATAAATTATTTAGAAACATTAAGGAAAATTTAAATTTAGATTATATTGAAGAAAGTGATGATGAAGAAGACTTTGAAAATATTGCGTTGGATAAATATGTAGATTTAGATAAATCTTTAATGATGGAATTTAACTTTCATTCAAAATTTAAAAAATGGGTACCACAAAAAGTATTACAAGGGAATCAAAAAGTAGTTCATATAAATCAATTAGTAAATGGATTTCAATAATATTTACCTTTTTTTCTTTACAGTATATATAATGACACAGTCTGTATTGCCACAAAGTGCTGTAAGCAGCACACACCCAGGTATGTCCACATTCAATAGTAACCAAATAGGTGGAAAGGGAGGAAAGAAGAAACGTATTGGAAGACCAAGAAAGCCAGGAAGACCTTCCAAGAAGGCTTTGAAGAAGAGTGCTGCAGCAAAGGCTGCCAGAAGACACTCTAAGGCAACCCGTAAATCTCACCCAAAGAAAAAGTCCAAGCCAACAAAGACAAAGAAGGGATTTTTTTATTAAATTAAAAGTGTATAATTCATAATATATTTAATATACTATGAATTAAAAATTAAACCATATTATATAATAAAAGTAATTATAATGTATGTAATATTTGTTCATATAACTGGAATAGCCTTAATTGAAATCTTATTTTATTTTTTGTATATTGGTAAAATGGAAACAAAAATGTTTATAAAAAATATTAATCATTTATTAAAATCAGAAGAAGGACAAATTAATTATAATATGTATAATACATCTTCACTACCGAATGATTCTAGTGTATTAGAATATTATCAATTACGTGCAAATAATGGAGAAAAAGACAGAAATAATCAAAATAATTTACTTTTAAGAGATGCAATAATAGGTTTTGTCGTTATATTATCAATTACTTTGTTTGTAGTTATTTGTGAATATAATCTAGAAAAAAGAAAAATTACTCGTATAAGATCGATGGATTCAGTAAGAAATGTTTGCATTGAACTTACAGAATATACTCCAACAGTAAATAATCAATCACAAGATACGTCAAATGAAGATCTACTTACAGATAATAAATATAAAATTATAAATCATTTAGGTCATGCAGTTATTTATGCTGTATTATTAATATCATTCGAATATTGGTTATTTAATTTTATAATTGTCAAATATAAAGTAATAAGTAACGAAGAAATAGAATATTTGTTTGCAAAAAAGCTTGAAGAAAAATTCTGATTATTTATTTTTGAATTCTCCAACTTGAATTACAAGATCTTTTAACTTATCATTTTGTGTTGTAGATGCATCTCTTAATTTACTCAATATATTATGTTCTACATGAATATTTTCACTAATCTTATTTATAATATTTTCATTATTCATAATATCATTAAAAACACGTCTTTGTTCATTATAATTAATCGACTCTACATTTGATTTTAAATGACACAACAAATACTTTTCAGGACCTAAATTGTCAATAACTTCATTTATTTTCATCTGATTTTCATTCAACAAACGCTTAATAATATAATCCGTTAGTGTTTGACTAATTATATTTTCTTCGTCACAATATTTTACAGAAATTGCTAAATATAAATTTCCAAATATATCAGCCATAGTACCAGATAACATTTGATCGCGCTTTATTTTACCACCCTGTAATGCTACAAAATTTGTTAAACAAGCATAATCAATAATTTGTTTGTTTAATTTATTATATGATATAAAATTAAAACTCTTTGCATACAACCCAAGAGAATGTAAAACTATTTTATTAAAGTTTTTAGAAAAGGCAGGTAAATTATTATCTAATAATGATTCTAATAAAGGAAAAATATGCGGATGACTTTTATTTAAACCTTGTGCAAAAATAATTAAAGATCGTGTTAAAGTGTTTGAACCTTCTACGGTTATTCCAATAGGTGCTGCTCTATAAAATTTTTCAAGAAAGTTATTTTCTCCTAAACAAATTGCAGAACCTCCTTGTATATCTAATGCTTCATTTAAAACAATACGTCCTCTTTCTGTTGTTTGTTGCTTCATAATAGCACTAATTACCGATGGAGATACATTTGAATCAATTATATTATTTGTAAGAGCAACTGAACTCTGTATAATCCATGTATGATATACCATGTTTAAAAACTTCTCTTGAATAGCCTCCATCGATTTAAGTGGCATTTTAAACTGTTGACGTGTTTGAATATAATGAAAAATTCCATAACAAGCTACTTTACTACTTGCATTTGCTGTCGCTGGAAGACTTATACCACGACCAGCAGATAAACATTCCATCAACATTTTCCAACCTTTTCCTATATTTTCTTCTCCACCAATAACATTATCTACAGGAATCAATAAAGAACCTTTTAATGTTCCATTTGGAAAACCAGCATTCATAGGATTATGATGAGTCTTTTGTTCTAAACCACACGTTCCACCTTCAACTAATGCTACAGTAATTCCACATGAGCCTTTATCCAATAATTCATATGGGTCTTCTAAATTAAATGCAAGACCTACTAAATTAGATACAGGAGCTAAAGTAATATATCTTTTATTTATTGTAATATCGATAACCTTTTTACCTTTATGCATTATTACAGTACCGGTATCAATATTACCAGTAGCATCTGAACCATTATTAGGTCCAGTCAATCCAAAACAAGGAATGTATGTACCATCTGCTAATTTTGGTAAATATTTGTTTTTTTGTTCTTCTGTACCATAATGTGTAATTAATTCTCCGGGTCCTAATGAATTTGGAACCATAGCAACTACGCCTAATGCTGGATCTACACTAGCTATTTTTGTTAAAATATTTGATAACTCATTTGTAGACAATTTTATACCACCATATTTTTCATCTATCAAAAAACTAAAAAACTTTTTCTTTGCTAAATATTCTATCCAATAATTATTATCATTATTTGGATATATCTTCTTATCAACTGAATTCTTTTCATTAAACTCTAACAATAAATTTTGTAAAATTTCTTTAGGAAACTTATTTTCCATTTTGTTTGAATTTGGTAAATTCATAATGTTACCAAATAAAATTTGACGATCTACTGATGTTCCACCACTTGTAAGTGCTAACATTTCCGTTGAAGAAATTTTTGGAATTTTTTTACGAATATTATTAAAAATGTATCTATACATTCTAATATAATCCTATATCACAAAATTTATAGATAAATATTATAATTATTTATAAATGTTTTTCTATGTATAATTAATTATCCAAAAATATACTATATTAATAATCTATAAACGAAATGCTTGATTCAAAACCAAATTTAATTACTTATTTATTTAAAGAATATATCAAAGAAAACAAACTTACAGTTAGTGTTGTTACCGGATTAAGTGTTATTATTGCATTAATACAAACACACGGAATTAATGCTTTTGTTGCAAAATTAATAGAATATACAAAAGATGGTTCTAAAGATGCTATATGGAATGCATTCTATATTTTGTCTGGTCTATATGTACTATATCAATCTCTTTACTATATTTTTTATGAATTCCAAAATAGTATTATTTACACTATGAAACCATGGGGACGATATAAACTATTAGATATGATTATGCAAGTCAATACAATAAACTTTAGTGAAGAAAATTTTGCATCTCTTGTTTCTCCCATGAATCGTGTTGCAGATCTATTTGCATGGCTATTAAGTGATATGGCATCATATATTTTTCCTGATGTTATTTTTACACTCATTACTGGATTTTATTTCTTTCAATTAGATGCAAAGTTCTCTGGTGTATTCCTTATTGGAAATGCATTAATTATATTATTTTATTTCTGGAGATTCAAAGGTTTAGAAAAACTTAATCTTAAATACGAACATCAAATGACCGAAACAGAAGAAAAACTTATCGATATGCTCAACAATATGGATAAAATTGTTTTTCGTGCCAAAGCAAATGAAGAATCTATTATTTATAAAAAACTTGCAGATCAAAATACCAAAAATGGTTTAGATTATCAAAGATCATCAAATATTACCAATACTGGAATGCATGTTATTATGACAATTATATATTTAGTATCAATTGGATTCTTAGTTAATTTATCTATTAAAAAGAAAATCAAACACGTTGATTTCATTACTTCTCTTACATTATTGATGGTATTTAGAGAAAAATTAATAGGAACTTTTGAACAACTTCCACAAATTATATCTTATTTTGGACGTATTGAAAACGCCACAAATCATATGAAACACGTTAATGATAATTTTATGGATATTGTCAATAAACCTTCAACCAAAAAATACAATCTCAAATTTGAAAATTTTAAATTCGAAAATGTTAACTACAAATACCAAAATAGTGAAAAAATGGTACTAAAGAATAAAAATCTTGAAATTAATCCTCAAAAACATAGTATTGTTGGAATTACCGGACCTTCTGGGTGTGGAAAAAGTACCATATTAAAACTTTTAATAAAAGTGTACCCTTTACAAAGCGGAAAAATACTTATTGATGGAGTTGATATCAAAGATATGGACCCATTTGAACTAAGAAAAGATATTACTTATGTTAATCAAAATGCCAAATTGTTTGATAAAAAAGTCGTTGAAAACATGTTTTATGGGTGTAACGATACAGAAAAATGTAAATCATTCTTAGACCAAGTTATGAAATATCCTAAAGTTGCAAAACTTTATCAAAATGTTGATATTAATAATAAAAAATCGGGACAATCCGGTGAAAATCTATCCGGAGGACAACGCCAAGTTGTTAATCTAATTAGTGGATTCATTAACCCATCTAAAATACTCATTTTGGATGAACCTACTAATGCTCTTGACCCTGAACTAAAACGTGAAGTTATACAAATCATACAAGACTTGAAAAAATACAAACAAAATGTATTTATCATTAGTCATGATCAAGAAGTCTTCAAAATATTTGATGAAGAAATCAAAATGTAATTAAATTCCTAAATATTCTAGGTTCTCAAATACTATTTTGGTTCTCAAATTCTCTAAAAAATTTTGTGTATAAAAAATACAAAATTTTTGATTACATTATTTTTCTTGTTTTTTTCAAACAAATTTATTTTAAGAATTTGAGAACCAAAATAGGATTTGAGAACCTATATTGAAAAAATTGATTGCTTTTTTTATAAAAATACTAAGATTATAAACTCATATATAAACTCATATTTAATATAATATATTATGGCTTCTCAAACACAACAAATCGCTTCTGTTCAATTCAACAATAATCTCTTGTTACAAGGAGATGAAGAACAGTTGAACAATTGGATATATGGATATGGTAATAAAAGTATATACATTCAAACACTTTATCAAGATTTTACAGAAGAAAACTTGAGAACAATCTTCGAATACTTTGGTGAAATCTTTCGCGTAGATATTGTAAAGAAAAAAGAAGGAAATATGAACATGGGATTCGTGCATTTTAGATATTGGTATTCTAATCCGATTATTGAAACACATCTACAAAACATCACAAAACAATATCCTAAAGCATATGATATACCACTTGTCGGAATGCCAATTCAATACTTGAAATGTCGCATTAATACAAATCCTATTGAACCTGATATAGTTTACAATAATGTACAACTTACTGATATGGCAGACCGCATTCGTAGAGATTATGAAGCTCTTAAATGTGAAAATGATGATCTCAGGAAACGTCTTTTCAATCTAGAACTTATAATGAAAATCAGAAATAATGTAAATCCTACTAACTAAATTCAAACAAAATACATAAATAGGCAATAATTACAAAAAACCTTAAAAAAAGCCCTTTTTTAATATTCCTAAATATTCTAGGTTCTCAAATACTATTTTGGTTCTCAAATTCCTAAAATAAATTTGTGTGTATAAAATTCAATATTTTTGCTAAAGTATTTTTTAGGGGATTTTTTAAACAGGTTTCATTTTTTAGAATTTGAGAACCAAAATAGTATTTGAGAACCTGGATTCATAAAAACCTTCAAAAATAGTCCTTTTTTAATATTCCTAAATATTCTAGGTTCTCAAATACTATTTTGGTTCTCAAAATCTTAAAATAAATTTGTGTGTATAAAATTCAATATTTTTGCTAAAGTATTTTTTAGGGGATTTTTTGAAGGGTTTTCATTTTTTAAAATTTGAGAACCAAAATAGTATTTGAGAACCTAGAATTCATAAAATAATAATAATAATAATATATATATGAATCGTCAAATTGAGAACTTTGTAATTATATACGTGTGTGTAATTATATATGGATTATTAACAATAATTTACAGAGAAATAACTAATAGAGATTTTTCAAATAAAAAATATTTTTATAAATGTAACCATTGGTGTATCGGACATATTATTAATTATTTCTTATTGGGATATTTATCACCGGATTATATAATTTATGCATTTATAATTGGAATATTATTTGAGTATTTTGAAATATATTTATCTAAAATAACTAAATATGTATATGGAGATGTTCTAAGAGATGGTATTATAAATTTTATTGGATTAGCACTAGGATATATGACATTTTTACTTTTCCCTAATAATATAGATTTGTATAGTTATATTGAAAAACTATCATTAAAGTCAAATGTATGAAATCAATTCTTGTGTTTGTTCTTCTTCTGACAACTGAATCATACATACACCACCTTCTTTTGTATCTTTTTTAGTTTGTTTCTTTGCACAACCATTAGATGCATTTGGATCGAAATCTACTTTCCATTCATTACAGTTCTCCATATTAACATATTTTCCACTGGTATTGTGTATGATTTTATAGTTACATTTTTTATAAAAACGTTTGCGGGTTTTCCACTGATTTTGGAATGTATCGTGTAAATCAATTATGTCCACCACAATAGGATTTTCATGTTTCGATCTCAAAATACGTCCTACAGATTGTTCTATATCAGTTTTAGGGGTTGCCATTATGAGTGTGGATAGTGTTTTAATATCTAATGCCTCTGCAGCCATAGCATATGTAGCTAACACAATTTGTTTTTCTTCGGTTTCTTTCAAAGCTTTTTCTTTCATACCTCCTACATAATATCCTACAGTTCCAATTTCTTTGTGTTTGATAGAATCGTGCAAATATGTTAAAAGTGAACGATTGTGTGCTAATATCATGATTTGTTTTTCGTTGTTTTCCAACAATAAATCGTGTGTGACTTTTACGATGAAATTTTTGCGTGGATTAAAATCGCATAATTTACTGATCATGGTGCTATATTTAGGATTTCCTCGAAAGTCGTATTCCATTTGTATGAAATCCGAATCAGTATGTTGAAATTGAATGCCTCTAACTATAACTGGGTCCTCTTTTTCGGAATCATCATGATATATCTTGTCGCCAATAAACATATGTAATACACTTGTTAATCCATCTTTTCGGTCTACCGTGGCAGAAATTCCCAACATATACGGAGTAACTGTTTTCAATAAAGTTTTTGAAAATTCTTCACTTCCAATTCGATGAACTTCGTCAATAATAGTAAGTCCAAAACTATCGAATGAACCTGTAGGAAAATCTCGACTATACATGGTTTGAATCATTCCTAATACAATATCACGATCGTCAATTTCGAATTTAGGACCTTGTATTTTTCCGATGCGTGCTGATGGTAAAAATTCTCCAATACGCTCTATCCATTGATTCATTAAGAATTCTTTATGAACCAATATTAAAGTCTTTTTCTGGATCTTGCTAATGATGTTTAATGCCATCACCGTATTATGTGTAACTGTGAAATCACCTAAGACAAAACGCCTATTTCCATCTATTTCAAATCCATAATAATCATCTATATCTAATAATTCTATGTCAATTTCATACACCATAATATCATTTGTTGGAGTAATAAGAGATTTTGGAGGAGGTTGTTGAAAAACTATTTGTGCTCTATATCCTAAATAATCTTGTCTGTTGTTTAGAGAAAGATAATCCAATACACAAATATCTTTGATTTCATTTGTGTTTTTATGTTTTAAAGATAATATATGACTTTCATTAACAATATATGGGTCGCCCTTTTTCGGAATTACTTTATACATTTGTTCTTTTCCTCTAGCTAATGTTAACACATTTCGTGGTGTTGAATCATCTCCCATTATAACATCACCTACACGGACATCTTGAACTAATTTAATATTACCATCATACATTAATATTGGAGTATCTTTACCTAAACATTTACCTTTACCACAACCAACTTCGAGTATACCACCGCCACCGATTGAGTCATCTTTACTAACGTGATTCAAATAAACGTCTATAATTTCTGTTTGATAATCCCGAAGGGTTTTGGTGAATTGTAGATCAGATGGTTCTCCAATAGAAATTTCACTTTTGTGAGGTTTTCCGTATCGTTTTTCGCCGTAAAATCTTGGAATATAAAGTTTGTTAGGACTTTCACGATATACTGGAAAAGAAACAATATCGGTGGGTGCTCCCATATTAATTCCTGGTTTGGCTTTTAGAAAGAGGTCTTCTTTAAGGAAATTTAGGTCTTGTTCGGATAATATAGATTTAGGTATAGTGTATCCTCTACGTCCTAAATAGGCTTTTTCACACACATCGGATTTGTATGATTCAGAAAGTGTAAAAGAAGGTATTTCTGTTTTAGTTTTTTTGTCATTTTTCCAAGCAGATTTTTTGAATGAACTCATATGAATATCAAAAATAGTTTTACTAATATATCTTAATTAGTGTTTATTTCACTTCAATTTTTTAAGATTTGTTTTATATATTTTGTTTTCATATAGTATATAATTAAATATGAAGTTGTCTGATTTTTCTAAATCCCTATCTACTTTAGAAATTGTAGTATTGGTAGTATTTGTCGTTTATTTGATTTTTCCATTACCAACACCTCAATTAATTGCTCCTTTTATTAATGGTTCATTTGGAATGCTAACAGTATTTATTGTGGTAATTCTTATGTTTTTATATACAAATCCTATTTTAGGAGTAGTATTCATTTTTGTGGCATATGAATTATTGAGAAGAAGTGCTGCAGTTTACAAGGCTCAACCTATGATGAAGCATAGTCCAACAGAACGTAAGAAAACTCAAGAAATGGTAAGAATGAATCCTCCAAAAGAAACCACTTTGGAAGAACAAATTATTACAAAAATGGCACCTGCACAAAAAAAGTTCATTCGCGATGATAGCGGAAGTAATTTCAAACCAGTATATGATTTGATTAATGGTGCTTCAAAGGCATAATTATTATAAAATAAATACAATATTAATATTTTATTTATTTGTATAGAAAAGTTCTTTAGGAAATTAAAAGTTTTTATTCTTCATCATCATCATCATCGCCTTTATTTGCGTTTGATTTAACGACATAGAAGATTATAATATAAATATCAAGTAATGTTCCGAAAAACCATAATGAAATAGAATTTGTTGCAAGCAATATACTCATAGTAATAACAAATAAGAATATGAAAATACCAAAAACTTGAATACTATTAAAAACACTCATATTTTCTGTAAAGAATTCAGCTAGATCTTGTTGTATATTTTCAACAACATATTGATTTGGATCATTTTCATCAGGTTGTTCACCATCTTCAGGTTGTTCACATCCAATCATTTCTGAAAAGTCACTATCTGGACTAATTTTAAAGAAATAGATACGTAATAAAGCTACAATAAAAAATATAAAAACTAATAATGCAGTTGTTGTTTTACCTTTACTATTAGTTTTAACTCCGGTACTTAATAATGAATAAATAAACATAATCATTACAACACATATGTAAATATCTGCAGAATACAGTCTTCCAGCCTTAGCCATACATGTAGCTAATTTTGGATTATCATTTACAAGATCAATAACGAATTGTTTATAGAATGAAGGTGCACCTAAATATCCAAAAATCATGACAAGAAAATATGATGTAAAACTAACAACAGATTTAATGTATTCATATTCAGAGTCTTTTAGACTATATTTACCTTTTAAAGGAATTTCTAAACTGGCTTCATGTTCAACTTCAGGTTCTATTTCTTCTATAGGTTGACAATAAGCTGTGGATGTTTTTGTTTTGCCTTTACTTTGAAATCCTTCTACATTAGGTGTAGGAGTAGTTGATTGTAAATATTGTCTGGAAGCAATAATAATTTGGTATGATTCATCATAATCTTTAACTACATCAACCATTTGAAAAGCATCAAAAGACGATTTTACAACAATAGGATTTGTAAATAATATAACATATTGTTCAGTCAAATATCCAGGACTTTCATACAAAATAGTTTTGATTTCTTTTTCACCGATGAGTTCATTAATATCATATGTGATGCTACCTTCATTTTGTGCAATAATTTTATCTATATATGTTTCTTCTGAAGAAGTATTTGTTTTTAAAGGAATACATACATATAATGGTTTAAATCCATTTGTGCTAGATACATGTTCAATTAAAAGTTCTCCATCAAATTCTACAGAGTCTATGGTATGAACTTTTTTGGAAATGTATAGATTTTTAGTTACATAACCAGATTCATATTCTGCATAGTCGATGTTAATAATATTGGGTTGTTGAGGATATGCAACTTTGATGTATCCGCCATTTTCTATAGTTTTTTCGTATTGAGTTTTATATATTTTATGTGTTGGATAATGATAGTATATTTTATCAAAATCACCTATTTCTTTAGTGTTTATATTAAATGACATGTAGTATATAATTATAATACATATAATTATACGACTATGAAATTCGAATCGTTCCTAAAAATACTGAATTCAACCAAAGGTATCTTCATAGGTATGGAATATATCTGAATGTTCCGTTTTCATATAAAGTCACGCTGAATGTATCATTATAACCCTCTACATAAACCTTGTCGCCATTATATAAATCGTTACATCCATATTCGCCTGAACAGCTTTTACCATTTAAACTAATAGGTAATCGTGTATTCATATTTCCGGTTGTTGACATAGTATAATATTGCCATTTATCACGACCAGTTTGTTGTTTTCTTCCCATAAGAGGTAAAATTAAATCATCTGACTTTCCATTTAAAGTTTGGTGTTGTTGACTTCTTGTTAAAATACCAACTTGAGTATAATCCATATTGGTTCCTCGTGTTTCAATATTAACAGGAACAGCTCTACGAGGTTGTGTTTGAATAATGTGTGAATTATTTTCGGGAGGATCCAACAAATTATGTATAGCGTTTACTGGTGGTTGATTGCGACTGTCAACACCAATTTGTATAATAGGAGGCATATATTTAGCACTGGATTCTTTAAATAAGTCTGATGATTGTGTTGGAGTTTTAACAAATATAGTGTAATAAAAAAATGAAATCATGAATATGATAATAAGTAATAAAACGATAGTCATATTTTCAATACATAACATACCTGGTGCACATTTTTTTGGCATGTTATTCTATTTATATATATATATATCATACATAGATAAATAGATATATTGGATTAAAAATTACGATAATAATTTTTTGATTCTGTTAAGTGTAGAAAAGGCATGATTTTTATCATATTTTGGTGGTTTTGGAAATTTTGACTTACAATAGTAACATTTTCGCATAACTGAGTCTGGGAAATGAATAATGTGTATTCCTGTTCCTAAACCATCTGGTTCAGGACTATAAATATATTTGTCTATATCTTCAAGGAAACACCAAACGTCTTTTTCTATTTTAGTTATTTCAATTTCAGTCAACCACTCCAAGAAGTAAAATGTTATTTTGAAAGGTAAGTAAATAATACGTCCAGCAATATCCAACATATACCATAAGAAACACTGAGGAAGATTAATTATACCGTTAATTCCACACATGAAAAGATCTACTAACCAAGGTATAAATTTTACAAAAAACCACGGTACCGCTTGCATAGCAAACCATGTCCAAATCGTATACACTAATAACTCAGCGAATGCAATAACAACCATAATAATTATAAATACGATGGCGTAAATGTTGGAAGCAACAAAATTACCAAAAAATGTAGCAACTTGTGTAATAGTTCCTTGAATACTACTTTTAACGGCTTGAAATACACCCATAATGGATTGACCTAGAACAACTGGATCTAATGGACCTGGAAATGCCATATTTTAATTATATTCTATATAAATTGTAGAATATAATGTGAGGATAATAATTAATTTATGATTTATTCTTTATTTTGCGTAGGATTAAAGAATGACATATTTTTGGAAATACCGTTAATAGTATCTAAAAGTGGTTTATATTGATTGATACTACTTAACATTTTTTCTTGTGCTAAAATCACTCTATCTGAATTTTTTTCATATTCCATTACACTATTTTTATCATATAAATCAACTTTATTGAAAGATTCTTTTAAACGATTTTCAGAGTTTAATGCTAAATCAAGATCTTGTGATTCTTCTGCATTATTTAGTTCTAAAGGACTTTCAGAACTAGGTGTAGGTGTAGTATTTCCAGATAAATCTTCTGTTTCTTCATCATCATCATCATCATCTTCATCTTTAGTTTCTTGTTCTTCTTCATCGTCTTCAAATCCTTCTACTATATTTTTACTGGCGTTAGGTCCCAACATGAGTATATTTGTAGCGGCAAGAGCAACACAAATAATTACTAACATATTTTTACTAAAATAACGGGTTAAAATACCAACTAATAAAAGAATTGTTGCAAAATAAAAGTTTCCAGATTGTAATAAATATACAAGTTGAATTAGAGCAATAATAAAGAATGCATATAACAAAGGTTTATTATATAAAATTGAAATGTTTGATTTATAATTGAATATACTTTTTCCTAATTTTGAAATATCTTTCAAAATATTCATAATTGACTATAATATATATATAGAAATAGATAGAATCATAAAAAATATTTATCTAATTATTTTCTTCATAGTCATCAACATAATTTGGAGGAATACATTCTCCAGAATAAATATCTAGAACTTCTTTAACAACTTCTTCACGTTGTATATCAGTTTTTTCAAATTCTAAACTGGTAATGCTGGATGAACGTTTTCCTTTAAACTTTTGCAAAAAATCTTCTAAACCATTTATTGTTTCAGGTTTATCATATTGTTCTAAATCACCAGTAATGACTAATCGACTGTTTTCTCCTAAACGAGTCATTAACATTTTCATTTGTGCTATAGTAGAGTTTTGCATTTCATCGGCAATTAACCATGTATTTTTAAAAGTACGACCTCGCATATATCCCAAAGGAGCTATTTCAATTGATTTTTCTTCCATATATGTAAGAACCTCTTTTGGATTTAAAAACTGATATAATACATCATAAATAGGACGGACCCATGGAGCCATTTTTTCCTCCAAAGTACCTGGTAAATAACCTAAATCTTCATCTACTGAAACAGATGGACGTGTGAATATTAGTTTATCATATTTTCCTGTAATAAAATTTTTGACACCATATTCTGTACAAAACATAGTTTTTCCTGTTCCTGCTGGTCCAGTTGCTACTATTATTTTTTTGTTTTTATTTTTTAAAAAATTTTCATATTGTTCTTGATTGCGGTTCTTTGGTTTTGAAAATTTATCCTCAAATCTATTTTTTTCACTTTGTGACATATATTTAATATTTTCAAATGGTCTAGGTATTTTTTCTCCAGAGTTTTTACTATCATCGCTCTTATTATCAAGTAATTCTTCTTTTGGAAAATCAGAATAATATGTATTAATTAAAGATTTTTCGGACTGCTTTTTAGGTTTCCTACCTCGACGTTTTTTTTCGAGTTTTGGCTGGTCACCTAAGAAGTTATCGCAAATATTCATCTCTTTTTACATTACTAAAGGACTTTATTTTTTTTATATTTTATCGTTTACTGGTATAAATAATTATTAATTACTATTGTTATTAATAATGCTGTTGTTTATTATTTTATGATTATAATTATATATAATGGATTATATTCATTTTGGAGATATTTTAGCTATTCCATTTTTCTTTTTATTGACTTTGTATTTCATGTATAAAAAGAACAAAACATATTTTGAGTATATTTTGTATGGCTTTAGTATTTGTGGATTAATAGTTGATATATATTTTACTTATTATTATGTGTATGCAGATAATACTCTGAAATAAAGTATATTATTTATATATAGTATTTGATGTATGAAAAACAATAAAGATTTTGTAGATATTTTGAATAATTCTTCTCTAGACAAAAAAAAAATATATAATCAAATTAAGAAAAATACAAAACCAACAGATATTCCTGGAAAATTAGTTAAAAGTATTGATACAGCTAGAACACATTATAATGAATCAAAGTTGTATTTGACACCTCAACAAAAAGCTATAATATTACATAAATTAAAAAGTACTTCACCAAAAAAAATGAAAAAAGAAGCAATTAAAAATATAGATATAATCATAAAAGATGCTAATCCAGAAAAAGAAAGAGAATATAAAGCTTTAAAAAAAAAGATAAGTTTTATGAAAATTAAAAACATGGGTCATGAAAAACGTGGAATGGCGTCTAAATTATTTTTATCTATTACACACGAAGAAAAAAACAAAAAAGGTAAAAATAAAACTAAAAAATCAATAAAAAAGGGTAAAAAGGGTAAAAAGATAAAATCTAAAACATTAAAAAAAATGAAAGGAGGTTCAGCAGCAGCAGCAGCAGCAGATCCTTCTTTGTACGTTGACATATTTGATGCAATTTATTACACTATTGGAGATTTTCTGTTGATTCCTGCATGGTTAGTTGTTAGTATTCTTGGTATATTATTGTATTCTTTGGTTGAAATATTTCAATATACTATTGGATCTGTTGTTACAACAACTACAGATGGAGTTACAACTACAACTGGATTAATAGATTGGGATAGTCTTTATAAATTTTTACAACTTGATAATGGTTTTTTTAATTTTGAAGCTCCTGCTAGTTTTTTTGCATCTATGGGAAGTTGGCCTGGTGAATTATTAACAGATGGTCAAATGATTGCAGAAAACATACCAGGAGTTATGACAGATTTAGTTCAAAATGATATTGTGAAGACTGGTGAACTTATTGGTACTGGAATTGAATATGGTGCAATACCATTTGTTGAAGGTGTTGGTGAAACTGGACTAAACATAACCGGTAATGTTGTTGGCGAAGTTGGTAATGCAGCAGCTGTAGTAGGTTCGACAGTTGGTAGTGCAGCAGTTAGTTTGTATCCAAGTATTTCATCAGTATTTGGATTATGTTTGAAAGTTGTATTAGGTGAAGCATTTTTAGCTGCATTATTAACATCTATTCCATTTTATTTATATTATGAAAGAGAGAATTTAAAAAATGCATATGATAATGTTTCAAAATATGGGTGGATAATATCTTTATTTCCTATGGATATAGATGCAGATAGTAATTTTTACTGTGAAGAAAAAATAGATTTAGATAAAGAAATCAAAAAAGTGGAAATATTGTTTGATGTAGAAAAAATATTGAAATATCCAAAAAGTCTAATGAAAATCATAGAAGAATTGAAAATAAATGGACGACAATTGAATGAATTTCAAGAATTAGTTGAAAGTGACTTAAAAAACATAGATGTGAATATATTTACAAGACAAGATATGTTTGAAGAAGATTTCAAAAAATTTAGAAAACAAATCAATATTTCAAAAAATATAGAATTTACAAGAAAAATTATTTCATTTAGAAAAAAAATCATCGAAAAAACTACCGAATTAATTGTTTCAATAGAAACTATGAAACAAAACGGAACTTTTCAAAATAATGAACCATTAATTCGTGTTTTGATTGATAAAATCAAAAATTCGGTAAAAGAAACTATCAGAAACGGATATTCTTATTGTAAAGAAAAAAGCGGTCAACAAGAATCTGAAAGTGAAGAAATAAGTAAAAAAAATAAAACAAAAAAAAATAAAACCAAATAATGTATTTTATAATAAATATATTTTTATAAAATATATATGCAAATATTTGTAAAAACTCTTACTGGAAAAACTATAACATTAGAAGTTGAATCCAGTGATACCATAGATGATGTTAAACGAAAAATTGCAGACAAAGAGGGTATTCCCCCTGACCAACAACGACTAATTTTTGCGGGTAAACAACTCGAAGACGGACGCACATTATCCGATTATGGAGTCCAAAAAGAGAGTACAATTCATTTAGTTTTAAGATTAAGAGGTGGTAAATATAATTAAGCATACATTTGTTGCCAAGTGTTTCCATCTTGCCAGTGTATTTTCCTTCCTATCATTCTTGCGTAATATACATTTTTGTGTATTTTTTCTGATTTCATACTAAAATCTACTATAAAGTTATATTTTTTGTCTTTATAATCAAATAATTTAGTCTTTTTGGCGGTTGCAGCCCAATATCCTTTTTTTTCTTCATCTGAACCGTATGCTCCATTAATTATGTATGAATCTTTGCTAATTTTATTTACAATACGTAAACAACCTCCATGATTTGGATCAAAATAATAAAGACTTTTATCCATTATATAATGTGGTTATAGAATTTTATATAATGAATAATTGAATTATATAAAATAAATTATATAAAAAATAACTTTGTTGTATTATATTGTATTTATAATACTCCCATAATGAGTTCATTTGATTCTACTGTAGACGTATTGACAAATTTAATAGAAAATGAATCATTTGATGAATTGATTGATAAAATCAATACTAATGATTTAAAAATAGAACCGTTTTTGATGGATATTTTGCCTGAAATATTAAATAAATTGACAAATAAGAATAGTATGACTAAAGCCAAAGAGGTTGGTGAACAAATAATAAAAAAGATGAATCCATTTGCTATGAAGCAATACATGAATATTTTGTATGAGAATTTTGGATCTATGAAATGGCAAATAAAGAAGGGAGCCCTCATTTTATTGGGTTCTTTTGCAAAACATCAATCAAGTGTAGTGAAGTTTAATTTATCCGATATGATTTTGAGATTGATTGATATGGCTAGTGATATTAAACCCGAAGTGAAGCAACAAACCCAAGTATGTTTTGAAGAGTTGTGTTCTGTTATTGATAATGTAGATATAATAAAAATAATTCCTGATGTAATCAAGGCCTATATGGAACCAGTAAAGTATACAGAACCTGCTTTAGATAGTTTAGTTGCAACAAGTTTTATTAATGAAGTAGATATGTCAACTTTGGGTTTATTGGTTCCAATTTTAAAGAAAGGAATGTATGAAAAGAAAGTAGCGGTGAAACGTCGTTCAGCTTTGGTAATAGGTAATATGTGTAAATTAGTAAATGATCCCAGAACGGCTGCATTTTTTTATCCAGTTTTGAAACCAGTTTTAGAAAGAGGTATAGACGAGATTGCTATAGAAGAAGTAAGAAAAGTTTGTCAGAATTCTTTAGATACACTTCAACGTGTAAGTAGTGAAGCAGCTGAAATAAGTGACAATGTAATGAAATACGATGAATTGCGTAATTTAATAATAGATTGTGTTAAAAATGCTGAATTGCCAGAACAACAAGGTCGTTTATTGGATCATATGTCTAAATGTTGTGAAGGACTTATTCAATCAAACAATCGTAAATATGAAGATTGGTCATGTTGTATAGCACCTTATTTAGATTGTCAAGAAGAAATTAAAACAAAAATTATTGAAATGGTTCATAAAGAAGGAATCGCTAATTTGACTCCAGATAAAGTGGATCCTGAAGATGAAGAAGAAGATTTATGTAATGCTCAATTTTCATTAGCATATGGAACACGTGTATTGCTTCACCAGACACCTTTTAGAGTAAAGATTGGTCGTAAATATGGATTAGTGGGTCCGAATGGTGCTGGAAAGTCAACATTAATGAAATCAATTGCTGGTGGTAATTTACAAGGTTTTCCTACAGAATTAATTACAGTATATGTGGAGTGTGAGATTATTGGAGAAAAAGCAGATATGACAGTTATTGAATATATAATGACAGATGAAAAGGTCAAACAAAATGGTTGTAGTGAAGAAACAGTAAAGGAAATGTTGACTTCGATGGGTTTTGGGGTTTCGCGAACAGCAGCAGCAATAGATGCAGGTGTGAGTACATTATCTGGAGGTTGGCGTATGAAATTGGCTTTATCACGGGCGATGTTGTTAAATCCAGATATGTTATTGTTGGATGAGCCTACAAATCATTTAGATCAGTTTGCAGTAAAATGGTTGACGGATTATATAATAGATTTGAAGAAGTGTACATGTTTATTGGTTTCTCACGATACAAAGTTTTTGGATGCGGTGTGTACAAACATTATACATTATGAGAATTTGAAATTAAAGTCTTATCGCGGTAATTTGTCTGAGTTTGTCAAACAAAAACCTGAAGCTAAAGCATATTATGAATTGTCTAGTGATATTGTTGCTTTTAATTTTCCTGAGCCAGGTCCTTTGGAAGGTGTAAAATCTCTAACCAAGGCTGTTTTAAAGACAAAAAACATTCATTTTCAATATCCAACTGCTCCTCATCCACAATTGATTGATGTTTCAATACAGTGTTCTTTGGCATCTCGTGTAGCAGTTGTAGGAGTGAATGGAGCAGGAAAGTCAACTTTGGTTAAATTGATGGTAGGAGAATTGGAGCCTGATCAAGGTGGTGTAGAAAGACATCCTAATTTGCGAGTAGCATATGTAGCTCAACATGCGTTTGCTCATATAGAAGATCATTTGGATAAAACACCAATAGAGTATATTATGTGGCGTTATCGTGGTGGTATTGACAAAGAAGCTGTTCAAAAAGATTCTATTACTATGAGCGAAGAAGAAATGACTGCGATTCGTAACAAGGCTAAAGAAGAGAAGACTGGAATTGTTGAAGAGTTAAAAGCTCGCCGAACAGGAAAACGTGAACATGAATATGAAGTTGTATGGGAAGGTGATGGACGTGAAGACAGTTGGCATAGTCGTACAGAATTATTGGAAATGGGATATAAGAAGTTGTTGGATGAAAAGGATCAGCAAATTGCGGCAGAGTCTATGTTGGGTCAACGTAAATTGACTACTGGTGAAATTCAAAAACATTTGGATTGTTTTGGATTGGAGCCGGCATTTGCTGAACATACGCGAATGGGTGCTTTATCTGGTGGTCAAAAAGTAAAGGTAGTATTAGGTGCTGGATTATGGAACTTGCCTCATTTGGTTATTTTGGATGAACCTACCAATTTTTTGGATAGAGATTCTTTGGGTGCTTTAGCTTTGGCAATTAAAGAGTTTAAAGGAGGTATATTTATGATTTCACATAATGCAGAATTTTACGAAGCATTATGTCCTGAGAAATGGATATTGGAATCAGGAAGATTGACAGTAATGGGTGCTGAGTGGATGGAAGAAGTTGAAAAAGCTCGTAAAAAGGCTGAAAAATTGGCAGCTCGTCAATTAAATTTCAATAAAGAAGATGAAAAAAAAGACGCTTTAGGAAATACAATCGAAAAGGCACCAGAAGAACAAAAAGAGTTGAATCGTTCAGATAAAAAAAGATTATTGAAACTACGTAAAGATATGATAAAACGTGGTGAAGATACTTATGAAATTGACAAACAATTAGGATTAGAGTAATTTATTTTTGATTATATCTATTGGTATATATATACTTATAGATACATGACATATTCAAGAAAGAAACAAAATAATATACAAAAAAAAACAAGAAAAGTTAAATCGAAGATGCCTTTGGTTAGAAAAGGTGGAGATGAGAAAATCATTCATTTCTTTCAGCATAAAGGTATAATATTTCAAGATTTTATTTCCTATCAAAATTCCATCACAAGAGATTTAATCGAAGTGGATGAGGATCTTACCCGCTACAATCGACTCGGTGGTATCTCTTGGCTTACAGGGGCACGAGCTAATTTAATAGATTTTGTAAAAACGGGATTATTTAGCTCAACAGTTTCCATGAAAAAAAAAGAGCAATATTTAATTGATGCTATTGATATAAATAAAAATAGTCAAAATTTTCAAAAGGCGTACCCTAGTATGTTCGATAATTCTGACTATATAACAATACATAAATTAGATCTTCAAGACTCAGATGGATATAATGTGTCGAAAAGAAACATAAATGAACTTAGAGAAGAAAATCCAGGTATAAATATTATGCATTTAGCAGCTAGGTTCTGTATGAAAGAATTTTTCAAAAAAGTATTTGAATCTCATGTGATTACGAGTGATAATACTAAACTACCTGGAGAAGTAAGAGATGGTCATGGGTTAAGACCTTTACATTATGCAGCATTAACAAATAATACAAATCGTAATTATAATACAATCCACTTTATTCACTTATTAATAACAAACATTCAAATGCCAGTAGATAAAGATGCACAAACAGATAATGGAGAAACTGCTTTACATTTCGCTTGTACAAGAGGTAATCTTGAATTAGTCAAATTATTAGTTGAAAATGGAGCATCTATGAAATTATTTGATAAAAGAGGAAAAAATGCATTTCATAATGCATCCAGAGGAAAATCACCTTCACATTTGGAAATTATAAAATATTTAGATGCAAAATATAGAGAAGGAAATGAAAGAAAAGTACCAGTAAAAATAAAAACTAAGGGAAATGGTTATACATGTTTACATTATGCGGCTCGCGCATTAAATCCTGAAATGTTTAAACTGTTAATATCATTAGGTGCAGATATTACAGATGTGGATAATGTAACTAAGGATGTTCCTTTTGGTTTTGGTTTTGATCCAAATTATACACATAATATTATAGATCCAAATCATTACGAAGTAGTTGAAGAAACACGTTCAGAAGATGACTTAGATAAAGTTAGTCTTGAAAATGTACAAATCGTTATAGATTCAGGAGTAAATATTAATAATTCTAATATAAATGGTATTACTCCTTTATATATTTTATGTCATAGGTTTCAATCACATCAGTTTGATAGTATTAAAGAAATAATGAATATAGATCTTAAAAAATTATTTATAGATAATGGAGCATATCCTTATGCAAAAGTTAATGAACAACAAGGTATTATGTGTTATAAAAAAGTAGAAACAAAAAAAGAGACACTAATAGTATCCGATACCTTAGGCTTAGCAGAACTTGATGGTGTTGTAGATCCAGAAGCAACCAACAATATGACTGATTATTTTGATAAAAAGTGGGGTTCAGAATCATTAAAATACATGTTTGAAAAAAACATAGACGGTTTTAAATCATATTTAAACAAAAATCAAAATATGAGTACTGATATGGATGAAACAAAGTCAACTTTATTGCATAATCTTGTATTTTTACACAGAAATACAAAATGTATTGATTATGTGAAAGCCTTTTTGGAAGCTTATCCAGATGTAGACTTGGAAATTAAAAATGGCAAAGATCAAACGGTGTTTGATATTGCAACTGAACGTAAAGATAAAGTTATGGAAGACCTTTTATTGAATAGTAAAGGTATTAAACAAAAAAGAACTAGAAAAGGTAAAGAAAGAAAAGAACGCGAGGAAAAAGAGGAATTGAAAGACCAACAGATTAAAGAAAAAGATGATAAACTTAAACAAGAACAAAGTAAAATTCAAGAAAAGGAAAATCAACTTAAACAAGAACAAAGTAAAATTCAAGAACTTCAACAAAAATTGTTAGAAAAAGAAAAACTCTTACAAAAGAAACCTAAATCATCAAAAAAACGTTCGTCAAAAAGACAAAAACAACCATCATACTATGAAGAAGATGAAGAAGATGAAGACGATGAAGATGATTTTATTATAGAAGATGAACAAGAATATGAAAGACCGAAACCAAAAAAAACATCTAAAAAACGTAATACAAAAACTACTAAAAAACTTAAGAAAAAATATTCTAGACGTATAGTAGTTTAGAATTTTAGTATAAATTCATTTATTTTCTTTGTAATAATCAATCTATGAAACGAATATGAGTTCTAATGAGTGTATTATCATTTATTTTTCCAACTTTTTGAAATATCATCTCAAGACAGAATTTCTTTCGATATTCTTTTTGAGACATCCATAGACTATGCACACGCAGTTGTTTAATTTTCGATCGATACATTAATATTCTATATAAAGAAATATTTTTATATAGATTGAAATAAATTTAATTTTTATATTTTTTATCTACATAAGTGTATTGATTAGTAAAAATATGATTAAATTATTATAATATTTATTTAAATAAAATAAAAGTATCCATATATTATTATTTAGGAATTATGGAAGATTCTAAAATAGTACCAAGTGAAGAAAACGTTCAAAACGATCCAATTTTAACAGCAACTGAAGATAGATATGTAATGTTTCCTATTCAAGATAATGATATTTGGGGATTTTATAAAAAGTCGGTGGATTGTTTCTGGGTTCCAACAGAAATAGATTTTTCAAAGGATTTGTCTGATTGGAATGATAAATTAAATGATGATGAAAGATATTTTATTAGTATGGTTTTAGGATTTTTTTCTGCATCGGATGGTATTATTGTAGAGAATCTGGCTGTACGTTTTTTGAAAGATGTACAGTTAGCAGAAGCTCGTGCGTTTTATGGGTTTCAAATTATGATGGAAAATATCCATTCAGAAACATACAGTATTATGATAGATACTTTTATTAAAGACAAAGAAGAACAAACAAGATTGTTTAAAGCAGTAGAGAATTTTCCTTGTATTGCCAAAAAGGCAAATTGGGCAAAAAAATGGATTGGTGATAAAAAGAGTACTTTTCCTACAAGATTAGTTGCATTTGCAGTAGTAGAATCTTTAATGTTTTCTAGTAGTTTTGCGGCAATTTATTGGATAAAGAAACGTGGATTAATGCCTGGATTAACATTTTCGAATGAATTAATTTCGCGTGATGAAGCGATGCATGGTGAATTTGCTGTTGTGTTATATTCAAAGTTACAAAAGAAGATTCAGAAGAAGAAAATAATAGAAATAATAAAAGAAGGTGTAGAAATAGAAAAGGAGTTTATTTTGGAAGCAATTCCTTGTCGTTTAATTGGAATGAATTCAAAGTTAATGTCTCAATATATTGAATTTGTAGCAGATCGTTTAGCTTTACAATTAGGATGCGATAAAATATATAATTCATCGAATCCTTTTGATTTTATGGAATTAATTAGTATTGAATCTAAGGTAAATTTTTTCGAACGTACCAATTCAGAATATGCTCTTGCAAATAAAAAGATTGATGACAATATATTTGATTTTGCTGCTGATTTTTAATACATAACTCTACGAATATGTGAAGGAATCATCATTATAAAATTAATGAATTGTTTGTCCATAAATATATAAATACAATCAGGTTGTACATTAATTTTTTCATTAAATTTGGTTATATTTTCATGTATTGTATGGTCATATTCTAAATCACTCAATTGATTATTATGTGGAAATAGTAAAGAAAATCCTTCTGAACTGATAGTTATACCATTTGTAGGATTTTTATGGTTTAATTCACAGTATTTTTTATATAAAGTATATACTGTTTTTTGACCGACGTATTCTATATTTGTATTTTCATTTTTTTTGTTATCCATAATACAATCTAATTTAGTACATATTTTTTCAATAATAGTATACAAAAATTCATCAATCAATTGTTGCCATTTGATAATTTCTTCATTTAAAAAAGTTTTGTTAGTAAATATACTAGTGGGTATTATGAAGTATTTTTTATTAAATAGTTTAGGTTCCCATTCAGGTGCAACTTTAATGGGTAATTCAAATAGTGAGTAACATGCATTTTCACACATAATATTATCATCAGTTTTATGTGTTGAAAATTCATATAATTTAGATTGTTTAGGAGTATTAATAAAAATTGGTAAAATTCCACAAATATCACTAACAATATATAATTTTGAAAAATCACTTTGAAAATTATAGTCAAACAGTATAAATGAAAATACACCATCTAAAATTTTCAAAGTATATTCTAATCCAAATTTTAAATATAATTCAATAATATTTTCTTCTATAGATTTTGCAGTAATAATAAAATTATTACGTATATAATCTAAATTATAAAGATAGCCTTTGAAAATTATAAATACATCTTTATGCCTAAAATTATTCGAAAAATATATATTTATACCTACTCTTTCAATATTATTGTATTTAATTTTAGATTCATATTGATTTAAAATACATAATGGTTCCATGATTAAAATAAACAAATATAATTATAATTAAAGTATTATTTTTATTATAATTTTATAAATTTATTTTTATAAATTTATTCTTATAAATTTATTCTGTACAATTATCGTCCATACAATATATATGGCATCATTAAAAGAGTTTGGTGGTTTAGGAAATTCAGCAAGTGTAATGGAAGTATCATTCACACCTAAACATGATAGAAAAAGTTCTCATTATATTGCTACAATAGATAATAGTAAAAGTGTAGACCCAAATGACATGGAAATATCTAAAATGAAAAAATCAAAATTAAAACCATCTTGTTTTTATACAGGTGACCATGTAAAAGGATTTTTTTTCGGTAGTGTATCAATAATTACTTTGTATATTTTATTTCGAATTTTACAAAAATCAAAATAATTAAAAAAATATAAGTTATTACAAATAAATTATATTTTGATGTTTAAACTTTATAACGTCTAAACAATTCTACTGCAACAAATCCACCGAAAACTTGTGCAAGTACATATGGTACTACTTCAGCAGTATCCAATTTACCTAAAGAAGCCATAGCAATTGTTACTGCAGGATTAATATGTCCACCGGATAACTTAGCTGTAAGAAGTATAACTAAAGCTAAAGCAGCACCAATAGCAAGTGGATTACCTGTTGCAATAATCACATACACAAAGAACATAGTTCCAACGAATTCTGCTAAATAATTATACATGTCTTATTGTATTATATTATAAATTTATAAAAAAATTGATTCTAAAAATAGAGTTTATGTACAAATTATTTAATATAATATTTATTATGGTTCTTGGAATTCTTAGTTTAATTGCTTTATTATTATACATTAGAATTAGATTGAGTATTAAATTACATGAAAAAATGTATCATCAATCTATTGATTTAGATAAAACTATAAAATTAGATAAAACTATAAAATTAGATAAAACTATAAAATTAGATAAAACTATTACATTAAGGAATGAAATTGAAAATAAAATAAAAGAAGATATTGTAAGGATTCAAAATAATATTTCAAAAAAAGAAATGGATAATAGATGGTTTTATATAGAACAACAGTTAAATTTAAATAATCAATTAAATATGTAATTAACTAAATTTACATATTTATAGATGAGCCATTCTATGTGTTTTTTTTGGAGGAACGATTGAACCAGCATTTCGTGTACGTGTTAAGGCATTTCTTACACTATTTGTTTCTTCTGATGATGTAAATGTCATAGGTTCATTATTTGCATTCAAACTTCCATTTCCAATACTATTAACCCTTTTTTTGTATGCAATATAGGAAGCATCACGATTTCCATTCATCCATTTTTTTTGTTGTGTTTCTTGTACTGTTGGTGTAAAAAAACCTGCCATATAATTATTACGGTTACGAGAAAATGTACTGGTATTATCACTTGTACTATCTTTAAGTGGCATAGCTTTTATACCTGATAATACACTATTATTTAAAGAATGAATTGATAAAAATTTATATACGCCAGCCATAGATATAAATTATGATCACATTTTATAAATGTGCTAAATGCGTTAATCAATAATGCTTTGTATAATTAATATAATCATACAAAGTTATCTCCATTATGCTGGTAGTACACTCTTGGTTCTAACATTATTAAAATAATTACCGATCATGTTAGTACGACCGTCACCTCCAAAAGTTTTATCATTATAATTACGGTTTGAAGCTTGTTGTTTTCTAAATCTAACATAATCGGATGAATCTGCAACCCATCTTACATTACAGTTAGAAGCAGGAACACCGGTTAGATCACAAATAGAGTTTTGGTGTCTGATATTTCTACCATATCCAGGACGACTGGCATTAACTTGATTAGCACCTCCACAATTGTAGTTTTTACGAGATAAAAAATCACCGGAATTATTTACAGCTCGGAATGGAGTAGTGACACGTTTATGTCCATTTACAGTTCCTGTAGCATAAGCAGTGTTCCAAGATTTTACTAAAACTTTTCTTTGTAAGGTATTTTCTCCATCTTTATAGTTTAGTACACTTTGAGTAGGAGAAACACCTTCAATACCTCCACCTAAATTGGTTCCACCAAGTTTAGGTGTAACCAAAAAATTAACATTAAATACTCTTGACATTTTATATATATATATAAACGAAGGATATTTTATTTGCAATATATATACAAATTATATTATGTCCAATACTGAATTAAAATATAATCCATTATGTGTTAGACAAAAAAGTAATTGGAGTAAATTAGACAAAAGATATAAATTTGATAATAAAAGTTTTAATCCAGAACAAATGGAAAAAAATATTGATTATTATTCCCCTAAATTGAAATTATTATTAGATAAAATACAATCACTTGATAAAAGTGATAAAGCTAAATATGGTAAGAAATTCAAACATTTTATATTTTCTGATATAAAAACTGCTGCATATGGTCCTAAAATGATTAGTTCTGCACTTATTTCAAAAGGTTGGACATTAGCTTATGATTCTCAATTAAAGAAAAATGGTTCATATGGAGCTATGGAATTATTGTCTGATGAACAATTATTGAAAACTAAAGGTGATAATTTTTACTTATTATCTTCTGTGAGTGTTTACGATAAACCAATTAGTGTTAGAACAAAAAAAGCTATTTTATCGAAATTTAATGAAAGACCAAGTAATGTTTATGGTGATTTAGCGAGAATTATTGTTATGGATAGTGGATTTAAGGAAGGAATTGATTTGTTTGATATTAAATATGTTCATATATTCGAACCTTCTGTAAATGCTGCTGATCAAAAACAAGTAATTGGAAGAGGAACACGAACATGTGGTCAAAAAGGTCTTGATTTTCATCCAACAAAAGGATGGCCACTTCATGTTTTTGTGTATGATCTTACAATTCCAGATAGTTTAGTAACTAGTTTCCGTGATTCTAATACAGTTTTTGATTTATATCTAAAAGCTATGAATTTTAATGTTAATTTATTAAATTTGGCGTCTGAAGTTGAGAAAGAATCTATGTATGGTTCTGTTGATTATGAATTAAATGAAAATATACATAGTTTTTCAATTTCTGGGGATGATTCTGATGATGAAGATGAAAAACCTACTAAAAAGGGTGGAAAAGTTGAATATGATAAAAAAGAACCTGTTTTTCCGTCGGAAACTCAATATTTCTTTTATGAAGGAGTAAAATATAAAATTCCTTTTATGGTTCCAGTTAATTCAGAATCTGGAGAAACTGGATTTGCACTACCTTATGCAACTTTTTCCAAACCACTCAATTTTGAAAACATGAGGTCTTATATAAAAGATAATTATAGTGATCATAAGTGGGATGAAGTTAAGATGGAAAATAATTGTGTTCCTAAAGATGATATTCCAGCCGATTGTCCTAAACCAAAAGATGAAAAAATTGTAAAATCAAACAATTCTAGTATTCTAAATTATACTCCTACACAAGATTTCATTCGTCATTATTTCTCGCCTAAATGTCCAGTTAAAGGTATGCTTTTATGGCACAGTGTAGGAACTGGTAAAACTTGTAGTGCTATAGCTTGTGCATCTGCTAATTTTGCTCCTACAGGATATACTATTTTATGGGTTACACGAACTACTTTGAAAAATGATATTTGGAAAAATATGTTTGGTCAAGTATGTAATGAAGATATACGTAATAAAATATTAGCAGGTGAAGAAATTCCAACTGATATTGAGAGTCAAATGCGTTTATTAAGTCCTGCATGGCGTATTCGTCCTATTTCATACAAACAATTTTCTAATTTGGTTTCTAAGAAAAATGAATATTACAAAAGATTGGTCCGTGAAAACGGCGTTAAAGACCCTTTACGTAAAACACTTATTATTATTGACGAGGCTCATAAACTATATGGCGGCGGTGATTTATCCAGTATTGAACGTCCTGATATGAAGGCTTTACATAGATCTTTAATGGCTTCTTATGAAATATCTGGAATGGATTCTGTAAGATTACTTTTAATGACTGCCACACCTATTACTGAATCTCCTATGGAACTCATACAATTAATTAATTTGTGTAAGAGTAAAGATCAACAAATGCCTTTTGAATATGAAGACTTTACAAAGAGTTATTTAAATGAAGAAGGTTCTCAATTTACTAAAAAGGGTCGTGAAAAATATTTGGATAATATTGCAGGACACATTAGTTATTTGAATAGAGAAAAAGATGCACGCCAATTCTCGCAACCGCGTGTTGAAAAAATCTCTGTACCTTTGATTAAAAACTTGTCTGATATTGAAAAATTTGATATAAACAAAATTAAGAAAACTTTAACAAGTGAATTAGATTTACCAGTACAAAAATTAGAAAGTGATTTACAAGAATCAATCGATGATTTTGAAGAAAACTTTAAAGATCAAACTGCTATTAAAGATCTAAAACGAAACTGTAAGGATTATAACATTCCTGCAAGAAAATGTAATGCTATTATTAACAAAAATATTAAAGAGTTGAAACAAGAAATTCAAACTTACGTTAAACCTTTAAAAAAGAAAATATCAGATATTCGTAATGATATTAAACACACTAAAACTGCTAAAAGAACTAGTTTGAGTAAATTTAGAAAAACTATGAAGGAACATCCTGAAGAATTTGAACGATTTGAAAAATCTCCTTATAATGTTATTAAAAACGATTGTGCACGACGTATTAAATCTACCGATCCTGCTTTATTGGAACATCCTGAACTTGTTGAATACAACGATCAAATAAAACAAAGTAAATTAGAAATTGAACAATTAAAGGAAAATTTAGCTATTGACATAGATGCTAAAAGAGAAATGATTATAGAATTAAATCAACAATCCAAACAAAGAGGATTAACAAAAATTGAAAAAGATTCTTTGAAAAAAACGGTTAAAGAATATAAGGGTAATTTCAAGAATACAAAGAATGATTTAGAAAATGAAACAAAAACTAAAATTGATGGCGTAAATAAAAGTATTAAAAATTTAGAAAAAGATAGAAAATCAAAATATAAAACCATTTTAAGAACTTTGAAAAAGCAAGAAAAACAATTGAAAAAAGATCAAGGAAAAATGAATAGTTTAAAAAAAACCAAGAAAAAACAAGAATCTTTAACAAAAACTTTTAGAGAAAATAATATTTCTACTTTAGTTAAAAAATACGATGTTAATTTAGAAAAACAGTTAAAAGCCGAAGAAAGTAAATAATTATATTGTGTTTGATAATATTGTAAATTTTCTTATAATATACAAAATGACTGATTTTGATAAACTTAATATGGAAATGTTGATGAATAAAAAACAATATCAAAAATATTTATCTAAAACCGATCCAGATAAACACCAGCTTCATTTAGACTTTTTGAAATCAGTTAAAAAACATAAATATGAAATATTAAAACTCACAAATCAGTTTTTAGACAATCCAAATACCGATTTTAATTTATCTGTAAATGAAATGTTTGAAAATTATGCAAAATCGCTCATAGAATTTATTGAAATTAAAAAACTCGATCAACACGCTAATGGAGGTTGTTATGAAAGTGATTATCAAGACAAAGAAAATGAAGCATTTGATAAAGAACAAGAGGACTATGAAAACGAAGATGAAACTTATTTGGGTCAGGATCATTACCTTCCAAATAGAAGTATTGATTCATTTTGGGGAAAAAATATAACCAAAAAAAACTAAAATGATATTTTTGAAAAAATTAAAAATATCAATTTATATTAATAGGTTAATAAGAAAATGCCACGTAAGTCTTATAAGAATAAAAAAAATAAAAAAAGAACAACTCAAAAAAAAAATTCTTTCGAACAAATGAATTGTAATCCTTTGGTAGAAGGTAAAACTGTTTCTTCTATTAGTTGTTTAACACCAGAAGCATTATTAAAAATTAAATATGAATATAACAATTCACACCCTAATGATATAATTGATACTAAAGATCCTAGAAAAATTTATTCAGAACTTAAAAGTAAATTAGACCATTGTGATAAAGAAGATTGTTGGTTAGAACAAATACAAGACAAACAACTACGAAGCACTATAGATAATTTAAGTTTTGCACCAGACGAACCAGATGAGTGGAAAAACAATCCAGATGAATGGCTTTCTAATTTCGATATATTTAATGTTATGCATCAATTTGAACAAAAACACGGTGAATTTAAATTTTTGGGACCAACATCAATAGATTTTGATTCTAAATTATCACAAAAAGGAGGAAAATGTGTAGAAGAAGATCTTTGTAATTTTTCACTTTATTATTGGATGAAAAAAGGGAAAACTAAATTTGGAATTGTATTTAATTTAGATAAACATGATGAACCTGGATCACATTGGGTATCTTTGTTTATTGACACTAAAAACAAATTCTTGTTTTATTTTGATAGTGCAGGTTCAAAAAAAGTTCCAGATGAAATCACTTCTTTTGTAGAAAAAATTAAACAACAAGGAATGGAAAACAATATTAAATTTACTTATTATAATAATAAGGGTATTCAGCATCAAAAAGGTAACACTGAATGTGGTATGTATTCTTTATTTTTTATTATTACTATGCTTACTGGAAAAGTACCATTTTTGAAAACAAAATTGAATATTAAAAAACGTATTAAGATGTTTCTTAAAGTAAAAATACCTGATAAAATAGTATTTGATTATAGAGAATTATATTTTAATGAAAAATAGTAACATAATATATTTTTGAATTTGTCATAAATATATTTACATATGTATATAGTCGATGGAACATATTATTAATATAAAACCACGAAAAACATTTAATAAAAAATTTAAAGGGTTTATTAATAATATATTGAAATACAAAAAGAAAACAAGAAGAAAAAATAAAGGAAAAAATGGAAAAACAAAAAAACAAAATAAAGGTGGAAGACAAAAAAATAAAATTATTGTAAATGTTGCTATTTCAAAAGAAAATGATCCATATATTACTGTTGATGGTGTACATTATCCTGCAGTTATTAATATGTGGGATGATTGGTTCGGAAGTGTTGAAGATTTTATGGGAATTTTAATGGATTCAAAAGATGTAAAACGTGATCCTAAATTTGTACAAAATATTGAAATAAGTTATGATAAAAGAAAAGGAAAACCCGATGTACAATTGACTGAATATGAAGATGAAGATGAAGATGAAGATAGCGAAGATGATGAAGGTGAAGATGAAGATAGTGATGATGAGAATTAAAATTAAATAAACAATATAAAATTATATTTTTTATTATTAAATATAAGATGTCATTATTTATAGAACGAAGTAATCAAAATTTATTGTGGGAAATGATACATAAAAATACACAATTAAATCAAGCTTTTGAAAATGAGAATGATAAACAAGAATGGTTTAAACAAATAATTTCAAATAAATATCAAACACTTAATAGCGAAGTATTGTCTAGAGAACGATTAAGTTCAATTAACAAAGAAGTATTATCTTCTATGTGGAGTGGGTTGCAAAATATATTAGTTGAAAAGAATACACGTGTAAATACACAAACAAATTCTCAAATGAATACTACTATTGAATCAACATATTCTAGAAGTTTGCCTAAACAAGATAGTTATAATAGTACATTCGAAAACCGTCAAAAAGAGTATAATCAAATGTTTCAAAGACCGGTTCCAACAGATATTGATTTTACTGAAAAACAAGATGATGAAGCAATACAAAATATGAATGAACTTATTGAACAGGCAAAAAAAGAACGTGAACAAGAATATATTCAATATTCTCCTCCTTCATTAATTCCACCAAAATCACTTTCCCTAAATATTCAGGAAGATATATCTGAAAATTTAATAACAGAAAATTTAGATATTCCTAAAGTATCTTTTTCAGAAGAAAATCAGGATTCTGAATTTAAAAACTTGGAGAACTTAATTTTAAAAATGAATAAAAATATAGAAGAAATATCTAAAAGAATTATTAAAATAGAAAATTTCATGGAAACTAATTATACAGTTTCTAAAACAAATATTTTGGAACATCATTTAGATGAAAAAAAAGAACAACCATTTACAGTTAACCAAATCGAAAATGGTGAATTTAATGAAACAGTTGTTAAAATTGAAAGTAATAAAGAGAATAAAGAATAAGTATATTTAATAATATTATGGAATTATTAAAGAATACACTTTATATTAATTTGGACCATCGTGAAGACCGAAAAGAAAACGTTGAAAATCAACTAAAGTCTATTAATGTTACTGGTGAACGTTTTTCTGCAATAAAGACAAAAGCCGGTTGTGTTGGATGTACTATGAGTCATATAAAGTGTCTTGAATTGGCAATTGAACGTAATTATGAGTATGTATTTATATGTGAAGATGATATTAAATTTACTAATCCAAAATTATTTTTAAAAAATTTAGAACAATTTTATCAAACAAGTATTCCTTGGGATGTAATTATTGTTTGTGGAAATAATTGTCCACCTTATTTACAAATATCAAATTTTTGCATAAGATGTAAAAATGTGCAAACTACTACTGGATATATTGTGCACAACAAGTTCTTTAATACTTTGTTATCTAATTTTAAATCTGGATTGACAAATTTACTTAGAGAACCAGAAAATAAAAAACAATATGCTATTGATATGTATTGGAAACATTTACAAAAAGATTCATACTTTTTTATGATAATTCCAGCAACAGTTACACAATTAGAAAGTCATAGTGATGTTGAGAACCGTTCTATAAAATATGATCATTTGATGTTGGATATTGACAAAAAAGAGTTAATAGAACAATATCAGAAAATGATATTGAATGGTCAAATAAAGATGGGAAATGTTATAAATGTAAACCCTACTTGAATAATTTATTTTAAAAATTATAAAGTTATATATTATATAAGTTTATATGAATATGATTTTTTAATATAAATTCATACAAAAAAGAATGTTAGGTTCTCAAATACTATTTAGGTTCTCAAATTCCTAAATTAAATTTGTATGAAAAAAAATAGAAAAAAATCCAACAAGAAATATTTTGTGTTTTCTACACACAAAATATTTTGATTGATTTGAGAACCCTTCGAGAACCTATTTTTTATTTTTATTTTTTCTTGTTTTTTTAGATTTCTTTGATTTTTTAGGTTTTCTTGTACGTCCTCCTGTTCTTATTCTATTTTGTGGAGACAATTTTGAATCGCATTTTTCTGCTGCATCTGCTTTTAAATCTTCGTATTTTTTACCAGTTAAAGTTAAATAATTGTGAAAATCATTTGCACTAATTTTATTTCTAATAAAGTATGGGTCTTTGTCGGATTTTATTTTTTTTTCGTATTCTAAAAGTAGCATATTTTCATCTGATATTTCTTGTGCATGAGCTTTTTTAATTATATCTTTTCTTACTTTTGTGTTTGCCTTTTCTAACTCATCTTTTCTTTCTTTTTTATTAAATTCTATATCGTGTTTGATTCTCTCAATTTCTATTAATGTATCTTTATAATTTCTTATATTTTTGGTAATTTGTGTAGATACAAAATCAATTGTTTCTATTTCTTCATCTAATTGAGTTGGTGATTTTTTATCTTCCATATATATATAAATACATATATAGTATCTAGGTTCTCAAATAGTATTTTGGTTCTCAAATTCCTAAATTAATTTTGTATGAAAAAATAGAATAAAAATCCAACAAGAAATATTTTGTGTTTTTCTATACACAAAATATTTTTAGGAATTTGAGAACCAAAATAGCGTTCGAGAACCTAATTTTGTAATCTAAGAAAACTAGCCATTACATTTTTGTTTTTTTCCGCATATTCCAAGGATTGTAGATGAGATTGATGTTGTTTAGCCAACATGCGTTCTCGATGTGCATCTTGTTCTATTTTCAGTTGCATTTCAGCGGATGCTTTTTCTAAAGGTGTAAGAACTTGTGAAGATCTTGATCGGTTATATTCATCAACATTTTTGAATTTTTGAACTTTATCATAGTCACGTTCAGATACAGAAAAAACGGTTTCATCTTTATGGACTTTACGTAAATCATCGTATTTGAGTTTTCCAAAAGGATCTGATGTAACATAAGATTGAGAATCATCGTCATCATACAATTTAGAAGCGTTAGAAGAAGCCGATATCATATTTTGAAGTTGATTATGTTTGATTAATGCCGAGTTTTTTTCTTTGATAGTTTCTAAAGTTCTCGACATATGATCTTTAGTTTTTACATCACTATAATCATACAAAGGGTCATTATTGCGGAACCAATCATTTTTAGATTCATCGATTTGTTTTACCATGTTTTTTTCGAAAATATCGTTAAATCTGGATTGAAAATCTGATTTTTCCGAGGCTTTTTGTATTGATTTTGAAATATGGTCATCAGAATTTTCATTTTGTATGGGTGTATAATCAATATTTGAATGAGGAACTTGATGTGAAGTTTTGGTTTGGTCGTTGTAATATTGATAAACGATTTCGTATGCTTTTTTGTAGAATAAAAAGTATTCGGATGGTAAATGTGATTTATCAGGATGCATTTTAAGAACCATCATTTTAGCCTTTTTTAATTGATCCAAAGATATATTGTAGGATAAATTGAAGAGTTCTAGAATTTCTTTGAATGAATACATTTGAATATTTAAATTGTGAGAACTCATACAGATTATATATTTAAATAAAATATATAATATTTGTTTAAATCTATAAAAAGGTTATCTAATAATAATAAATATATAAAGTAAAATGTTTAAAAAAATGTCTTTTACAGATGTATATAGAGAGCCTATTGTAGAAATGGAGCCGTGTCAAATAAAACTTCCAGATAAAACTTTACATTCATTATCTAAACAAGGATTGGCTACACTTTTACAGAATAATCCTGGTGTAGTTATTCTTAAGTTTGGTGCAGAATGGTGTGGTCCTTGTAAAAAAATAGAAGGAATAGTGTATGAATGGTTTTCTAAATTACCAGAAAATGAAACACAGTGTGTTTTAGTAGATATTGATGATGATGAGTGTTTTGATTTATATGCAACATTAAAATCTAAGAAGATGGTTAATGGAGTTCCTACAATTTTGGCTTATGTAAAAGGTAATATGACTATTATTCCTGATTTTAATGTAGTTGGTACAGATTCAACTCAATTGAATTATTTCTTTAACCGATGTTTGATGTCTTTAAGACAATAATTATTTACGACGACGTGAATTTTTTCTAACTTGTTTCTTTGAAATGGTTTTACGTTTTTTTTGTTTTTTACCACCGGTAGTTGGAGCTTCTTCTTGTGGAGCTTCTTCTTGTGGAGCTTCTTCTTGAGGAGCTTCTTCTTGCGGAGTTTCTTCTTGCGGAGTTTCTTCTTGAGGAGCTTCTTCTTGAGGCTGTTCTTCTTGTGGAGCTTCTTCTGTAGCTTCTTCTTGTGGAGCTTCTTCTGTAGCTTCTTCTTGTGGAGCTTCTTCTGTAGATTCTTCTTGAGGTTGTTCATACATAGATTGATCATCAGCACCCGATTCAGAAAATTTTCCAACATCATCATCTAATAAAGTAACAACAGAAAGTACAGCAGTAGTTAATCCAATCATTATATAAGTAAAATAAGGAATACCATTATATCCATGAAAAAGTGATTTATTTTCTCCGTTCATAGGCATATTGTGTATGAGTATATTAATATAGATGTATATATTAATATAATTATTTTTTAAATATTCAAAATTCTGGAAAATTATAATCGTCGTAAAGACCACTGGCACATAATGAAATATCTCTTATGTCTGCAGTTACTATAAGATTTTGTACACAGATTTTTCTAGATAATTTTAATTCTTGTAATTTTTTGTATAATACAAAATTATATTCCATAGTTTCAAGATCTGGTTCATAAAAAATATCAGGTGTTTCTCCAATATATTTTAATTCTTTATTAATATCTTTATTTTTGTATATAAGTGAAGAGTTATATAAATAAGGGTTAAATTCATTCCTAATATAAACAGTACGAAAACTATTAATCCTAAACAATTGAAATAAAGATAATATCCAAAATGATTTTATAAAATTGTTCATATATATATATTTTGTATGATTTTTCTATATATATTTTAATATCTATAAACTCTTGTACGAGCCTTTATAAATTTATCATTCCATGTTTCTTTGATTGGTTGAGAAACAAGTGTCAATCTATGACGTTCAAATTCTTCGGGATTATTATAATATAGTTTACGTGGTTCTAAATGATCCTTACAATAAGGAGCTGTTGAATCAGTTACTATAAAATATAGATCTTCAAATTTAGACCCTACACGATGTTCTAAGTAAGCACCACTTGTAGCATGACGAATAAATCCATTTGTCAATACTGGAGTTGAATATGATTCAATTTTATAATTTTTACCTTTTCTAATATAGTTAATACAATAATATCCTTTATCCAATTTCTTGTATTCTCTATTAATTCGACGACGCTCATTCATTAATGTATCAACTCCAGAAGATGTTTCGTCAGAATCATCATCACAAACATATTCGTTATCAATCGAGGCATCGTCAGGTAAATATTCTTCTTGGTTCATTTTTGATAGTTTTATAAACTTTTATAGTAGTTTAAACTGTAAATATAATAATTATTATATGTATTTATTAATAAAGTATCTTTAAGCGGTTTCGAATAATATTCTAATTATATAATATAATTTATATGGAATTCACTACACAAGAACCGGTACCACCTCCCTACCTTACTGCCGCCGTTGTACGAAGTATGAAAAAAGAAATCGAACAAAAAGGACTATTTTTTAGATTAAGACTTTTTTCAATGCAGAACCCAGAACCAGTTTTTCAAATAACTAAATTCGAAGAAGTTCCCAAAGATGACGACAAAGATAACAATAATATAGTAAAAATAGAAGCTACGACAGTAGTAGAAAACCCAAGACATGCTGAAGGTATAATTATTGTTTTTTATTTATATAGAAATGAGTATACTTGGACGAGCCCTCTTCTTAGTGAAGCCCAAAGATTAACTATAACAACAGAACCCTCAAAACGTGTTAAGGAAGGTGGTTCAAAAAAACGTACAAAAAAGAAAAAAACTAAAAAGAGAAAATCTAAAAGAAAAAATCATAAGTAAAAAAATTGATGTATAAAAATATTTAAATTGAAAACATCATAATATTATTTATAATACTACGATGGAAGAAAAGAAAGTGCCAACAGAATTAGCTGAAAAAAATCCTCATCCGAGAGATAACGATATAACTTTTGATGAAGGTCCGCACATATATACTGTGTATGGTAAACAAGATTATACATCAACAACAACTTGGATACATCAACAGTTTTCCCATTTTGAACCAGATAAAGTAATAGATGGAATGATTGAGAGAGGTAAATTGGAAGATCCAGAAAATAAATATTATAAGATGACTCGTGAAGAGATTAAAGAGATGTGGCGTAAGAATGGTGAAGAGGCATCAGGTAAGGGTACACAAATGCATTATGATATAGAGTGTTTTTATAATGGATGGAAGGTAGAAAATGATAGTATAGAATATGAATATTTCACTCGATTTCAGAAAGAGCATTCAAATTTGAAACCATATAGAACAGAATGGATAGTTTTCCATGAAGATATAAAGATATCGGGTTCAATAGATATGGTTTTTGAGAATGCTGATGGAAATTTAGAAATATATGATTGGAAACGTTGTAAAATGATAGATTATGAGAATGATTATGGAAAAATGGCAAAGACAAAATGTATAGAGAATTTGCCTGATGCAAAATTTTGGCATTATTCATTACAATTAAATATGTATAAAACAATTTTGGAAGAGAAATATGGAAAAAAGGTAGACGCATTATATTTGGTGTGTTTGCATCCTGAAAACATAAATAAGAATTATGAATTATTGAAAGTTCCATTTTTGAATAAAGAAATAAGTGATTTGTTTGATTATAGAAAAAGTCAAATTGAGAAAAAATAGTAAAAGAATATAAACATTTTAACAAATATATAATAAAAATGAGATCGTTATTATATTATGTCTATTATTTAAGAATAATATTATGGCGTATTTTTTATTTATGTTATAATTATGTGTTATATGTATTAAATATAAAAGAAGAGAAGGTTTTAACAATAAAAGATCGTAAAAAAGTTTATTCAGAAAATCAAAAAGATAGATTTAATAAAATATTAAGTAATGAAAAAGTGAATTATAATTGTAATATAGAAAAACCATTTTATATAAAAGATGAATATGATGATATCATGAAAGAAGAAAACACTTTAGAAAAAAAGTGGAAAACACGAATGTTGTTTCAAACAACTCCTCAAGGAAATATTATGATGTATTATGATGCATATAAGTTAGGTTTTGCATATTATTCAGATGAGAGTGTTGTATCTTATGATGTATTAAATAGTTGTGCTATGAAGTATGTAGAAATATATAGATGTTTGGACTTTTTCATGGATGAGTATGTAATGAAAGACAAGTTAATGCCTTTAAAAGATATACATTTTAAAGAGGAAGTTAATGATAATGAAGAGAAAAAAAAGTTTTCTGTATCAAATAATGTTTTTGCTAAATTAAAAAAAAACACAAAAGAAAAAGAAGAAAAATCAAAACAGGAAAAATCAAAACAGGAAAAATCAAAAGAAGAAAATGAACCAGAGCGGTTAATGAATAAGTTTATATGTTTAGGTAAAATTAATAATATGAAATTAATACAAACAGTTTCTAATAAAAAGGGTTTAGTAAGATTTAAGAGCCCTATATTGGAAAAGTTAAAATTTAGTGATTTTAAAAAGATGACAACTAATAAATAATTATGATTCTGTTTGAGGTTTAGTTTGTTGTTTTTTCAAGAATTCTAAAAATCCGTTACTTTTTACTAATGAATATGATTCTCCTAAATGATTTTTAGCAATATTATAAGCAAGTATTTCTTTTTCATTTAGTGAATCTAAATATTGTTGTTCCAAGTTTTTTTCATTATTATTATCCATTTCTTATAAATAATAATAATATTTTTAAGAAATTTTACTTCAATTTTTTACACAATAGGTGTTCCACATGTACTCTTAGGAAATACTTTATCGTTAATTTCACATCCTTTTAATTTTGAAATATAGTTTCCTTGAGTATCTGCAACAATACCAGTTTGAACAATATCTTGTGTGATTACACATGTTGGTTTTTTCTCAGATTTCAAACAAGAATTATTAGAAGAAGGTTTATCTACAATAACATTACATTCATTCAGATCTTGAATAGTTTTCTTAGAAATTTTATTTATATAGTCGCTTTGATTACCATTATTCATGGTTACATCGTTTTTAAAAGTACTATATGGTTGTGGACGCCAAATCCATCTATAACGAGTTCTAATAGATCCTTTGTTTGACAATACAGATGATTTAATAGTATTAGTATCATTTAAATTATGTATAGAACTAGGTAGAACTGTTTGTTTATAGTAATCACCACAACAACCTCCACTACCACGAGGTACATCTCCTTTCATAGTAGTTCCAATAATATGTCTATCTAAAGATGTTTGTCCAATATATCCATGATTTCTGGTTGAACCGTTTAAAGAAAAACCTCCATTAGTAGATCCGACGCTCATATTACGATATTTTGTTTGAGTTTTTTTTTTTAAAGTAGCTAATGACATTTATAGTTTATTATATATATAGATAAAGATATTCTATTATTTCAATCATATAAATATACAAAATTGTATTAATATAATTGTATAACTTTATAAAAAAAGAACTTGTAATGATTTATAATCCAAATTTATTATTGATATTATCTTCAAGTTCATTTATAGGTACATCTATGTATGGATTATATAGAAAAAATGATTTATGTAGAATAGATTTTGTTAGTGCTTTGGCATCGATGATATATTGGATGGATCCTACTAATAAAAATAAGAGAGTTATAGATATATTTTTTGCTAATTTTGCGACTATTAGTTTTTTCCTACATGGACATAAATATCTTACACCACATAGAAAATTAATTGGGTATACTACTTTTGGTTATATGGTATCCTTTTTTATGTTATCTTGTATGACTTATAAGATGAAATGTAGAAAATGGTATTATTTTCATTTTTTATTTCACACATTTGTAACTGGTAGCAAAATATTAGTATATAATTCTAATGTTATAATGTAGTTTTTAAGAAACGTTATAAATTACAATAAATAAACCTTTATATAATATAAAAATGGATAAAATCGAAGATACTGTTGGTAAAATAGATTTGAATATAGATAATTACAGTATAACTGATTTAGAGAATTTTTTAGGTTTTAATGATAAAAAATATAATCATGATGCAATAGAAAATCGTATTTATGAAATAAGAGAAAAAATGCTTAAATCTGGAAATGTACAACAATATTTTAAACGTGATTTTATTGAATTTTTAGATAAAGTAAATCAAACATTAAAAAATAATAGACAAGTAAAAAATCCTACAAGTATTCCAAAAAATGCAGTATTAGATGAAATACAACAACCTATATCAGCTGAATTATCTACATCACGTGCACCAAACGTTATTGAACGTCCAGTTACTAATTATGTTTATACACAAAATTCCGAATATTTTGAGGGAATGATGAATCCTTTAAGAAAACGTTCAGTATGTAAATATATAACTGTAGATACACGTTTTAGAGATAATTATTATACAACATCTAGTAGTGATTTTTCTGTAAAATTACCTTCAAAAATTGGAAAAGTTGTTGAATTACAATTAACTGGTTTAGAAATTCCGAAAGATTTTTATAGTATATCAAAACAATATTGTAATAATTATTTCCATATATCTATATTTTTCAAAAATGATGGAGCCGGTGTAGAATCATCCAGAGTATTTGTTATTCCTGATGGTAATTATTCATCTGAAGGATTGATTTCTAAAATTAATAATGTTGTTTCTCCAAAATTTAGTAATGGAACACTTAAAAATGTTAATGATATATTTTCATACATATGTTTTGAGTTATTGAATGATCAAGATGGAAGTGGTTCTAATAAAGTTTCAATTAAAGTTAATCCTAATTATTCTAATATTGTCTCTCAAATAGATGAAATTAGACTAGACTTTGCAACAGATATTGAAGGAAATAGTGATAATAGATATATTGCTACAAAATTTGGATGGAACTTGGGATTTATAAAAGATAATTATCTTGGATATACAAGTTACATAGGAGAAAAACCTATTGAGTCTAATGCAATTAAATATATCTATTTGGCTGTAGATGATTTTAATAATAGTGTGAATGCTACTTTTACAACTGCTTTTGAAAAAAATGGATTAAAACCAAATATTTTAGCGAGAATATCAATGGATGGAAAAGGAAAAGAAAATGTAATTATTAATGAAGATTATAAAATAATTACTGAACCTCGTACTTATTTTGGACCTGTTGATATTCAAAGGCTTCATGTTAGTATTTTTGATGATCAAGGTAGAATTATTAATATGAATCATTCTGATTATTCATTTTGTTTGAAATTAACTATTATGTATGATCTTTAATTTATTTTGCTTTATATTCTATTTTTATGTCAATTTATATATTATAACTTCATATTATATAAATGTCATCATCGGGAGATGCAACAACAAGAAAACGTAATATTGCATTAAAAAAAACCGATTGTAATAACGATAATAATAGTAATAATAAAATTAATCCTTGTTTTAATAATTATGTTCAAGGTGGATGTAGTCCAACAATTACTAATGTAGGAGATGACACACCTGCATATATTACAAAATATGAAGGAGAAACTGGACCAATTGGACCTAGGGGATTAACTGGATATACAGGAGAATATGGAGGTACTGGATATACTGGACCTACTGGATTACCCGGTTCTGCATCAAATACTGGTTCTACAGGTCCTACTGGTCCTACTGGAAATACCGGTCCTACTGGTAACACAGGACCTACTGGAATTTCTGGCCCTACAGGTAATACTGGTCCTACCGGCAATACTGGCCATAGTGGAAACACCGGCCCTAGTGGAAACACCGGACCTACAGGAAATACTGGAAATACAGGACCAACAGGTAATACCGGTCAAACCGGTACAACCGGTAATACTGGACCTACTGGAAATACCGGTCCTACTGGTCATACTGGTAATACTGGTAATACTGGTCCTACAGGAAATACCGGCAATACAGGTCCTACTGGAAATATTGGTCCTATTGGAAATATTGGTCCTACTGGAAATACTGGTCCTACTGGAAATACCGGTCCTACTGGAAATACCGGTCCTACTGGAAATACCGGTCCTACTGGAAATACTGGTCCTACTGGTAATACTGGTAATACTGGTAATACTGGTAATACTGGTAATACTGGTAATACTGGTAATACTGGTAATACTGGTAATACTGGAAATACTGGTACTACTGGACCGATTGGTTTACCGGGAGACAAATATTTATCATCAAGTATAGGACATGTTAGTTTAAATATTCCATTACCATTACAAGTATCATTTAATATTTATACTCATTTAGCGTATATTCCAGGAAATTCTGTAATAGTTAGTGATGTTTTAAATCCACTTTTAAATAATTTTGAAGGAAGAGTACAATTTTATGATAATACAAATGGAAATATTACTATAGATAATATTGTAAATATTAATGGGTTTTTAAACACATTTATAGGAGAATTATATGTAAATTTAGATGGTATTGATGGACCTACTGGTCCTCTGGGTACTGGTCCTACTGGAAATACAGGATCAACTGGAAATACCGGTCCTACCGGAACTACAGGATCAACAGGAAATATCGGTCCTACTGGTGTTACTGGAAATACCGGATCAACTGGATGTACTGGTAATACTGGAAATACAGGACATACAGGATCAACCGGTAACACAGGATCAACCGGTAACACAGGATCAACTGGTAATACAGGAAATACTGGACAAACTGGATGTACAGGTAATACTGGAAATACTGGATCAACCGGACCGAGTGGTTCTACAGGTAATACTGGATCAACCGGTAATACTGGATCAACTGGAAATACAGGACCTACAGGTTCTACCGGAAATACAGGACCTACAGGTAATACAGGACCTACAGGTAATACAGGACCAACGGGTTCTACCGGAAATACAGGTAATAGTGGTCCTACTGGTAATAGTGGTCCTACCGGTAATAGTGGTCCTACCGGTCCTAGTGGTAATACAGGTCCTACTGGATTACCTGGAGACAAATATTTAACATCTACAATAGATACAACTACCTTACAACCACATTCATCCAATTCAATTTCTTTGAATGTTGAAAGTGGATTATCATACATTCCTGGAAATTCGGTAGTAATTAATGATGCAGTTAATCCTATAAATAATGTCTTTGAGGCAACTGTATATTTTTATAACATCTATACCGGATATATTGTATTTCATAATATTGTAAATATTAAAGGATTTTCAAGCGATATTACAAGCACTTTTAATATAAATTTAGATGGTATTGATGGACCAACCGGTAATACTGGACCAACAGGAAATACTGGACCAACTGGTCCTACCGGATATAGTGATAGATACTTATCTTCAACAATAGGAATTACTGATATACAAAAACCTCAAAATTTAAATGAGATTACATTAACGATTCATGATGAATTGTCATATATTCCTGGTAATTCTATTATAGTAGTTGATTCTCAAAATCCATTAGTAAATAATTTTGAAGGTCGTGTTAAATTATATGATAGAAATACCGGTATTATTGTTTTGGATAATATATCTAATGTTAAAGGAATTCAAACAAATATTTCATCTATTTGGAATATAAATTTGGATGGTATTGACGGACCTACAGGAAATACTGGACCTACTGGACCTACAGGAAATACTGGACCCACTGGACCTACAGGAAATACTGGACCCACCGGAAATACTGGACCCACCGGAAATACAGGACCTACAGGAAATAGTGGACCTACTGGACCAGGAATAACAGGACCTACAGGAAATAGTGGACCTACTGGACCTACTGGAAATACTGGTCCAACTGGAAACACCGGACCTACAGGAAATAGTGGACCTACTGGACCTACAGGAAATACTGGTCCAACAGGTAATACCGGACCTACAGGAAATAGTGGACCTACTGGACCTTTAGGAACAGGACCAACTGGTAATACCGGTCCTACGGGTATTCCAGGAGATAAATATTTAACATATTCTCAAGGAAGTATTTTGTTGGATCCTCGTGTAAATAATACAGAATCATTTATTGTAGGAGTTGGTTTATCATATATTACTGGTAGCTCTGTATTAGTAACGGATAGTATTTCTCCAACAACGAATAGTTTTGAATCTCGTGTTTTATCATACGACATATATACCGGATCTATTATTTTGGATAAAATAGTTAATATCGAAGGATTTCATTCAAGTGTAACCAGTATATTTAATTTAAACTTAGATGGTATTGATGGTCCTACAGGTAATACCGGACCTACCGGTAATACTGGTCCTACCGGACCTACCGGTAATACTGGACCAACTGGGAATACTGGACCTACTGGGAATACTGGACCAACCGGACCAACCGGTAATACAGGTCCTACAGGAAATACTGGACCTACTGGGAATACTGGACCTACTGGACCTACTGGAAATACTGGACCTACTGGAAATACTGGACCTACTGGAAATACTGGACCTACTGGACCAACTGGTAATACTGGACCTACCGGTAATACTGGACCAACAGGAAATACTGGACCTACTGGACCAACTGGTAATACTGGACCTACAGGAAATACAGGACCAACAGGAAATACTGGACCAACCGGTAATACTGGACCTACTGGTAATACGGGACCTACTGGTAACACAGGACCTACAGGTAATACAGGTCCAACGGGTAACACAGGACCTACGGGAAATACAGGACCAACTGGAAATACAGGACCAACGGGAAATACTGGACCAACCGGTAATACAGGTCCTACAGGTAATACAGGTCCTACAGGTAATACGGGTCCTACAGGAAATACGGGTCCTACAGGTAATACTGGTCCTACCGGTAATACTGGTCCTACCGGTATTCCAGGTGATAAATATTTAACGTCTTCTCAAGGAAGTATTTTGTTGGATCCTCGTGTAAATAATACACAAACATTTACTGTAGGAGTTGGATTATCATATATAACAGGAAGTAGTGTATTAGTAAATGATAGTTTGGATCCAATAACCAATAGTTTTGAAGGACGTGTTTCATCATATGATATATATACTGGATCTATTGTGTTAGATAAAATAGTGAATATTGAAGGATTTTTATCAGGAATAACCAGTATATTTAATGTAAATTTAGATGGTGTTGATGGACCTACCGGTAATACCGGTCCAACAGGAAATACTGGACCAACCGGTCCTACTGGTCTTCCAGGAGACAAATATTTATCATTATCTACAGTAACTCAATCAGATCCTAGAAATTTATCTCAAGAAACATTCATTATTGATATCGGATTATCATATCTTCCAGGAAGTTCTGTATTAGTTTCATATGTAAATTCACCATTACAACATAATTATGAAGGTCGTGTTAAAACATATAATATATATAATGGTGTTATTGAGATTGATAGTATTGTTAATATAGAGGGATTTCATAGTCCGATTAGTGGAAAATTTAATATAAATTTAGATGGTATTGATGGTCCTACTGGACCTACTGGTAATACTGGTCCTACTGGTAATACTGGTCCTACTGGTAATACAGGACCTACTGGTAATACTGGTCCTACTGGTAATACCGGACCAACCGGTAATACTGGTCCAACAGGTAATACTGGTCCTACCGGTAATACAGGACCAACAGGTAACACAGGACCTACTGGTAATACCGGCCCAACTGGTAATACAGGTACTACTGGTAATACAGGACCAACAGGTAACACAGGACCTACTGGTAACACAGGACCTACTGGTAACACAGGACCTACAGGAAATACTGGTCCAACCGGAAATACTGGACCTACTGGAAACACAGGACCTACAGGACCTACTGGTAACACGGGTCCAACAGGTAATACGGGTCCAACAGGTAATACGGGTCCTACTGGAAATACAGGACCTACTGGAAATACAGGACCTACAGGGAACACGGGTCCTACAGGGAACACGGGTCCTACAGGGAACACAGGTCCAACCGGTAACACAGGACCTACAGGTAACACAGGACCTACCGGTAACACAGGACCTACAGGAAATACCGGTCCAACTGGACCTACAGGTAACACAGGACCTACAGGTAATACAGGACCTACAGGTAATACAGGACCTACAGGAAATACCGGTCCTACAGGTAACACAGGACCTACAGGTAACACAGGACCTACAGGTAACACAGGACCAACAGGAAATACAGGACCTACAGGTAACACAGGACCTACAGGTAACACAGGACCTACCGGTAATACAGGACCTACAGGTAACACAGGACCTACAGGTAACACAGGACCTACAGGAAATACAGGACCAACAGGAAATACAGGACCTACAGGTAATACAGGACCAACAGGAAATACAGGACCTACTGGTAATACAGGACCTACAGGACCTACAGGACCTACTGGTAACACAGGTCCAACGGGTAACACAGGACCTACTGGTAACACCGGTCCTACAGGTAATACAGGACCTACTGGAAACACAGGACCTACTGGTAACACAGGACCTACTGGTAACACAGGACCTACTGGTAACACAGGACCAACTGGTAACACAGGTCCTACTGGTAACACCGGTCCTACTGGTAACACAGGTCCTACTGGTAACACAGGTCCTACTGGTAACACTGGACCAACTGGTAACACAGGACCTACCGGTAACACAGGATCTACCGGTAATACGGGTCCAACGGGTAACACCGGACCTACTGGAAACACAGGATCTACCGGTAATACGGGTCCAACGGGTAACACGGGTCCAACAGGTAATACGGGTCCAACAGGTAATACGGGTCCAACAGGTAACACAGGACCAACTGGAAATACGGGTCCTACAGGACCAACTGGGAATACAGGACCTACTGGAAACACAGGTCCTACTGGAAATACAGGACCAACGGGTCCTACTGGAAACACAGGTCCTACAGGTAATACGGGTCCTACAGGTAATACAGGTCCAACGGGTAATACAGGTCCAACGGGTAATACAGGACCAACGGGTAATACAGGACCAACAGGACCTACAGGAAATACTGGACCTACAGGAAATACTGGACCTACAGGAAATACAGGACCTACAGGTAATACAGGACCAACGGGTCCTACTGGATTACCCGGTGATAAATATTTAACGTCTTCTCAAGGAAGTATTTTGTTGGATCCTCGTACAAATAATACAGAATCATTTACTGTAGGAGTTGGATTATCATATATACCGGGTAATAGTGTTTTAGTTTCTGATAGTTTAGCTCCTTTGGTAAATAGTTTTGAATCACGTGTTGTGTCATATGATATATACACGGGAGTTATTCAATTAGATAAAATAGTTAACGTTGAAGGATTTTCTTCAAGTGTAACTAGTGTGTTTAATGTAAACTTAGATGGTATTGATGGTCCTACAGGTAATACTGGACCAACAGGAAACACAGGACCTACTGGTCCTACTGGATTACCCGGGGATAAATATTTAACGTCATCTCAAGGAAGTATTTTGTTGGATCCTCGTGTAAATAATACAGAATCATTTATTGTAGGAGTTGGTTTATCGTATATTACTGGTAGTTCTGTATTAGTATCTGATAATAACGCACCAAATAGCAATAATTTTGAAGCACGCGTTTCATCATACGATGTATATACTGGTTCTATTCTATTGGATAATATTGTGAATATTGAAGGATTTTCTTCAAGTATAACAAGTATATTTAACGTAAATTTAGATGGTATAGATGGACCAACGGGTAATACAGGTCCTACAGGAAATACTGGACCAACAGGTAATACTGGACCTACTGGGAATACTGGATCTACAGGACCAACTGGGAATACTGGACCTACTGGGAATACTGGACCAACTGGTAATACTGGACCTACCGGTCCTACCGGTAATACCGGTCCAACAGGAAATACAGGACCTACTGGAAATACCGGACCAACTGGACCTACAGGTAATACAGGTCCAACGGGTAATACAGGTCCTACTGGTAATACTGGACCTACAGGTAACACAGGTCCAACGGGTAATACAGGTCCTACTGGTAATACAGGTCCTACTGGTCCAACGGGTAATACAGGTCCTACTGGTAATACCGGTCCTACTGGTAATACAGGACCTACTGGTAATACCGGTCCAACGGGACCTACTGGTAATACGGGACCTACTGGTAATACGGGACCTACTGGTAACACAGGACCTACAGGTAATACAGGTCCAACGGGTAACACAGGACCAACAGGAAACACAGGACCAACAGGAAATACAGGACCAACAGGAAATACAGGACCAACAGGAAATACAGGACCTACTGGTAATACAGGACCTACTGGTAATACAGGACCTACTGGTAATACAGGACCTACTGGTAATACAGGACCTACAGGTAACACAGGGCCTACTGGTAATACGGGTCCTACTGGAAACACAGGTCCTACTGGGAACACAGGACCAACAGGAAATACAGGACCAACCGGTAACACAGGACCAACCGGTAACACGGGTTCAACTGGAAACATGGGTCCAACAGGAAATACTGGACCAACTGGTAACACGGGTCCTACAGGAAACACAGGACTAACAGGACCAACTGGTAATACCGGACCAACTGGTAACACAGGACCAACTGGTAACACAGGACCTACAGGAAATACGGGTCCTACAGGTAATACTGGTCCAACTGGTAATACAGGACCAACTGGTAATACGGGTTCAACTGGAAACATGGGTCCAACAGGAAATACTGGACCAACTGGTAACACGGGTCCTACAGGTAATACTGGTCCAACTGGTAATACAGGACCTACTGGTAATACGGGTCCAACGGGAAATACGGGACCTACCGGAAATACCGGTCCAACAGGTAACACAGGACCAACAGGTAATACCGGTCCAACAGGTAACACAGGACCAACGGGTAATACTGGTCCAACTGGTAATACAGGACCTACTGGTAATACAGGACCTACAGGACCTACTGGTAATACAGGACCAACAGGAAACACAGGACCAACTGGTAACACAGGTCCAACAGGTAACACAGGACCTACAGGAAATACAGGACCTACTGGTCCTACTGGTAACACAGGTCCAACAGGTAACACAGGTCCAACAGGTAACACGGGTCCTACAGGGAACACAGGTCCTACTGGGAACACAGGTCCTACTGGTAACACAGGTCCAACAGGTAACACAGGTCCAACAGGTAACACGGGACCTACTGGTAACACAGGTCCTACTGGAAATACGGGACCTACCGGTAACACAGGTCCAACAGGTAACACAGGTCCAACAGGTAATACAGGTTCAACAGGTAACACAGGACCTACAGGTCCAACAGGTAATACGGGACCAACGGGTATATCAGGAGATAAATATTTGACAACTTCAACAAATACTACATTACAACCTCGTGATTCAACAACGGAAAGTTTTGTAGTAGATAGTGGTCTAGCATATATTCCTGGTAATTCAGTTGTAGTAACACATGTAAACAATCCTTTAGTAAATAATTTTGAAGGACGTGTATCATCATATAATATTTATAATGGTGCTATTGTGATAGATAATATTGTGAATATTAATGGTTTTGAAAGCGATATTACGTCAACATTTAATATTAATTTGGATGGTATCGATGGTCCAACTGGTAATACTGGTCCCACAGGAAATACAGGACCTACTGGTCCTACTGGTTTACCGGGTGATATATATTTAACATCTTCATCTGGAAGTATTTTATTAGATCCTCGTGTAAATAACAGTCTTACATTTACTGTAGGAGATGGATTATCTTATATAACAGGTAATTCAGTATTAGTTACAGATAGTAATTCACCATTAATTAATCATTTTGAATCACGTGTATCATCTTACGATACATATACTGGTGTAATTGTTTTGGATAGTATAGTAAATATAGAAGGATTTTCACCGGCTGTAAATTCAACATTTAATGTAAATCTGGATGGTATTGATGGTCCAACTGGACCAACAGGAAATACTGGTCCAACAGGAAATACTGGTCCAACAGGAAATACTGGTCCAACAGGACCAACAGGAAATACAGGACCTACAGGTAATACTGGTCCAACTGGTATACGATCAATAGCTTATACATATTCATTAACAGCAGCAGGTGGTGCATTTTATGTAAATGGTATTGAAAAAGATACACTTAATATGTTTAAACAACATAAATATGTGTTTGATGTTAGTAATTCAAGTCTATCAACACACATTTTAAAATTTTCTGGCGATTCTTCTTCTTCTCAAAACAACAATTTGACTGTAAATAATGGAAATTATCCAGGAGTTACAGTAACTACGATTCAAACAGGAGTTTCAACAAACACAGTAGTTGAAATCGTAAGTTATACCATGAACACTGAATACAGTCATACCTTTACCGGTTATGTATTTTCCAAATATCATAATCAAGATAATGTTTATATATTAGGTGGATATTCATCAGTTCCAACAGATCCATCAGATTTATATACTCTCTTCATTAAAGTCACATTTAACGTTACAAGCGAAGGCGTGCTCACAATACAACATGTTGGTAGTAAATATAAGCAAGGCACAATCGCTGGTGAAAACCTATCCAATAGTTATGATAATGGTGGGTCATTGGGCATTATTTCCAATTATAAATTTACTAACTTAATCATTAGACTAGACGACGGGTCCAACGAATCTGGTAATGAATCTGGTAATGAATCTGGTAATGAAATTGATGATAGTGAATATCAAGTAATTAGAACAGGTGCACAAGGTACTAGTGGTGCTACTGTTTCAATAATTATACCATCAAATCATTCTGGAGATTTGTATTATTACTGTGGAAATCATAGTGGTATGGGTGGTGAAATAAAAGTGTATAATCTTACACCAGATGAACTTATAGGTAATACAGGACCTACAGGAAATACAGGACCTACCGGAAATACAGGACCTACAGGAAATACTGGACCAACCGGAAATACTGGACCAACCGGAAATACGGGTCCTATAGGAAATACTGGTTCTACAGGAAATACTGGACCTATTGGTGTAACAGGTCCAACTGGTAATACTGGTCCAACTGGTAATACTGGTCCAACTGGTAATACAGGTCCAACAGGGAATACTGGACCTACTGGTCCTACTGGAAATACAGGACCTACAGGTAATACTGGTCCAACTGGTAATACAGGTCCTACAGGAAATACTGGACCTACAGGTAATACTGGTCCAACTGGTAATACAGGACCAACAGGAAATACAGGACCTACTGGTCCTACTGGAAATACAGGACCAACCGGAAATACAGGACCTATTGGTGTGACTGGTTCTACAGGAAATACTGGACCTACTGGAAATACAGGACCTACTGGAAATACAGGACCAACGGGAAATACTGGACCAACCGGTAATACTGGACCAACCGGTAATACGGGTCCTACTGGACCTATTGGTGTAACTGGTAATACAGGATCTACTGGTCCAACCGGTAATACTGGTCCAACTGGTAATACTGGACCAACTGGTAATACGGGTCCTACTGGACCAACTGGTAACACCGGACCAACTGGTAATACTGGTCCTACTGGAAATACAGGAAATACTGGTCCAACAGGTAATACGGGACCTACAGGAAATACAGGACCTACCGGAAATACAGGACCTACTGGAAATACAGGACCTACTGGTAATACGGGTCCTACTGGTAATATAGGAACAACTGGACCAACCGGTCCTACTGGTATACGATCAATAGCTTATATATATTCATTAACAGCAGCAGGTGGTGCATTTTATGTAAACACCGTTCTCAAAGATACACTTAATATGTTTAAACAACATAAGTATGTTTTTGATGTTAGTAATTCAAGTTTATCAACACACCCATTAAAGTTCTCGAGTGATTCTCAAAACAGTAATGAAATAGATGATAGCGAATATCAAATAATTAGAAAAGGTGCACAAGGTACTAGTGGTGCTACTGTTTCAATAATAATACCATCAAATCATTCTGGAGATTTGTACTATTATTGTGGAAATCATAGTGGTATGGGTGGTGAAATAAAAGTATATAATCTTACACCAGATGAACTTATAGGTCCTACCGGTCCTACTGGAAATACAGGTCCTACTGGAAATACAGGTCCTACTGGAAATACAGGTCCTACCGGTCCTACTGGAAATACTGGTCCTACTGGAAATACTGGTCCTACTGGTAACACAGGACCTACTGGTAACACAGGACCTACTGGACCAACTGGTGCTTTAGGAACAGGTCCAACAGGTAATACAGGTCCAACCGGTGTAAAAGGTCCAACAGGTTCCGGTGTTTCAGTATGGGAAGAATCCGGAACTTCAATATATTATAATAATGGTGATGTAGGTATTGGTACATCATCTCCTCAAACAACTTTAGATATAAGTGGTACTGTGATGGCAAATTTATTTCTAACTAGTACTGGATTACCAATAGGAGGAGGTCTTTGGGATGATTCTGGTAACATAATTTATTATAATGATGGAAATGTAGGAATAGGAACAACAAACCCACAAACACTTTTAGATGTAAGTGGAACTATAACAGCAACTACATTTAGTTCTACATCAGATTATCGTATTAAAAAGAATGTAATGGATTTATTAGAATCACGTGTAATAGATAATTTGAGACCAGTAGAATATGATTTGTATGGTAATAAACATGATATTGGATTTTTAGCACATGAATTACAAGAAGAGCTTCCATTTTTAGTATTAGGTGAAAAAGATGGTAAACAAATACAGAGTATTAATTATACAGGTTTAATTGGAATTTTAGTGAAAGAAATACAAGTTCTTAAAAATGAGATTAAAGAAATAAAAGAAAAAATTAACAAATAAACAAAATTAATATAATTTGTTTGATTTTTAATAAAATAAAACAAATACTACATATATCTCAAATATATAAGACAAATATATAATAAAAATGCAACCATCATCCATAAAACATAAAGTATTGAGAAATCTACAAAAATCTTACAAAATAGGTGGAGATGATGAATCTGTAGAACAACCACAAGAACAACCACAAGAACAACCGCAGGAACAACCGCAGGAACAACCACAAGAACAACCACAAGAACAACCACAAGAACAACCGCAGGAACAACCACAAGAACAACCACAAGAACAACCGCAGGAACAACCACAAGAACAACCGCAGGAACAACCACAAGAACAACAAGAAGAAGAACCACAAGAGCAACCACAAGAAGAACAATCTGAAGAACAATCTGAAGAACAACCTGAAGAACAACCTGAAGAACAACCTGAAGAACAATCTGAAGAACAACCTGAAGAACAGCCTGAAGAACAGCCCGAAGAACAGTCCGAAGAACAGCCCGAAGAAGAACCTATGGAAGAATTATCATCAAATGAATTTATGTTTAATAATGAAATTTATAAATTGACAAATGAAGATTTATTAGAAAAGAATTTTAGCAATTTAGATTCATCAACTTCATATTCAATAAAATTATGCATTTATTCTATTGTAACAAAAAACACACCATCTCCTTATTTGAGGTATGTTTTGAATAAAATAATAAGTGAGAATGGAGAACCAGTATATGATTTTCCAACATTTGATTTTAATTTAGATAGTATTGACCAACCATTATCAAATGAAGACGTAGAAGAAATAACACAAGAAGAATCTGAAGGATCAAATGATACAAAGATCGAAGCAGAAGTTTTAGAAAAATGTAAAACAAGAATACTAGAAATATTCAATTTCACAAATCATAGTTCAGATATGGATTTCAATAAAATGTTTAAAGGGTTTTTTGTTCCAACAACAGATGAAAAACCAACAATATTATTTGTGTTTGATACTACAGAAATACTTCCTACAAATTTAGTTGAACGAACTCAAACAGAATATATTTGGGCGGTTTTGTATGAGATGTTATGTTCAAGATTGTGGAGAACCACAAGTATAGTTGATTCAATTTATGATTATTTTAAGGAAATAATTGAACGTAATTCAAATTCTATGGATATGCATCACTTCAAAACACAAAATGATGAATATCTGAAATCTCCTTATTTACTTTATTTATGCAATTTAGATAATAATGGATATGAAAATTGTTTTAAAGATGAAACAGATGTGAGTAATCCTACAAATTTATTATTACCAAGAATAGAACATCCAAAAATAGGAGAATATTTTATATTTACTGTAGAACCTATAAACAAAGAAGATTCTAGAATTTTACGTAGATTTTTAGTATTTTTCGATGACGCAGATATTCAAACAAATTATATTGAAGAATCGGATGAAGGTCAAACACAAGAATTATTAGATTCTGTATTAAATTTTAATGAAGAAGATGAAAGTGAAATTCCAAATTATAGTGGATATGTATTTAAAGAAAATGGATTACAGTTGTGGGTAATGAAGAATAGAGAGAAAATAGTAGAACTACAATAGATTTAAATATTATAGTAAATATTTTTTAATATAATATAATTGTATTGTTTACATATTAAATGCATTATATAGTGATTTAAAAATAGGAATTTCAGTTTTAATTTTTGAATCTTTACAATATGGTTTTCCAAAAAAGAAAATAACGTAATCAAATTTGTCTTTATATTCAAGTTTTTTGTCACCCATATAGATAAGAAATCCTAATATAGTTAAAATAAATATTAATCCAAGTGATATATTTTGTATGATTTCGATATATGAATTTTTTTTAATATAATTTTGTACAATTTCTTTTGAAGTATTAGGATTATCGATATATAAAATATATTCTTTTTTAACAATATGTAATAAATATATTACGGCATATAGAACAAATACGGATATCCAAAATTGATACTTTGTCTTTGCATTAATTAGAAAAATAATATATAAGAAAAAACTACTAATCATCCCTGAAATATTAGCTAAACTAGGAATAGCAACTATACCAAAAAAGAATAGAGTCAAAAATCCGAATAAATGTTTGATAAATATATTATGTACAAGAGCTTCTTGAATTCTACATGGAAATAATTGTGCTAAAAAATTACCAGATATAATCAACGTAAAAACAAAAATAGCTGAAATTCTGTCTACAAAAAATTGTGTTTCTAACATTATATATTAAATATCTATTTTATCATTTTCTAAAAAGATGGAATGAAATCCAATATTTACAGGTACATTTAATTCATAAGAAAGTAAATTTTCAGGATTATTTAAATCGATCAAAAATAAATATCCATCATTCATATTTTCATTTTTATAACCTAAACTAATCAAATAGTCGCTGGTTTTAGAACGAACTAATTGAGGTTCACCACAAAAACTAACATTATTATAAAAAATTTTATTTAAAATATCTAATTCATTACATATTACAAATCCATTAATACACCTTTCATGTACATTACGTAGTATAATTTTGTTATCCCATTTTATTGGAAAATCCAAATTCATAGACTCTAAAAATCCATTTTTATGAATTACAACATTTCCTGTTTTTTTACTTATAATTATTTTTCGGTATTTTCCTTCAATATCTAAAGATGAAAAGTCTAATTGATCATATATAGGTGCCAATATTTCAATTTGTTTTTCATTTTCTTTGATATCTGCATAATGAAAAATATAAAAACCTTTATCTTGAAAAATATATGTATTCAATTCATCTATTTTTGAATCATATACATAAATATATGTGTTAGATTTTTCGTTTAATACAAATGGATTTTTTTTTATAAATATATTGCTGAATTTCAAGCAAAGTGGTGAATCGATAAAAATACTTTTGTTATCATATAATCCAAAATCATGTATAACAGGAAAATGTTTACATTTAATATTTTCTCTAAATACATGTTCAAAATTTTCATTTAAAACACTATATTGTATTTTTTTTGAACCTACATTATAATCTATAGTATGTATGAGTTCATTATATTCATCATATTTTGAATGTCCAGAAAAATGTTTTAAATTTTGTATATATTGTTTACCGATTGTATGTATTTCCTTGTTTTGTATATCTATTTTGACTTCATATGGAAAATCTCGTTCAAATAAAGTAAAAATACGTGATTGAACTTTTAAAATAGCAGTATTGGATAATCCCAAAATATTTGGAATAACTCCTATTCCATGAAGAACCATATAAAAAGGTATCATGAAGAAATCTCGTGAAAATTTCATTTTGTTTTTAATTTCATACATATATTTTTCAGTTTTAATTTTATGACATATTGGCGTTATTTTTCCTTTTTCTATAAATACACCTTGAATAATACCATCTCCTGAAAAGAATTCATATAATGTTTTCATTTCTGTAATATTTACATTTGGTCCAATCAATCCAAAAAACCCGTTAATACCCGTTTTTTCTAATTCTTGTTTTTTATCTATTGAAATAACATTTTTATTTACTTTGAATGGTATCTTAAATGAATAAAATAGTGATAAATTAAAAAAAAAGTAAATTATTAAATGTGCTATGTTCATGTGATATATGAATAACAGATATTTATAATAAACAATATAATAAAACTATATATCATTTTTAATATTTGAAATAAATAAACGTAGAAGTTGCAGACGAATATGGATATTTTTTAACTATACCAGTTGTTTTAGTAAAACAAGAAGTTGGTTTTTTTCTTATAATATTTGATCTTGTACCATAAGGACTTCTTCTACGACGATTAAAATATCCATGATCATTTACTACTGGTTTATTAAAAAATATAATATTCATATGGTTTTATATGCATATCATATAATTAGATTATTTACTAATTAGATTCATTTGTTTCATCTGATTCATTATTGTTAGAAAAAATAGTATTATATTGACGCCTTTGTTCTTCTTCCTTTGTTTCACCATAGCTATTAGCAAACATACTTTTATTTTCTTCTCTTTCTTGCATTAGGTTTCCTTCATTTTTCTGATTTGTTTCTCTACAAGCATTAAAATCAATATCATCTACTTTAATTTTATCAGTAAAAACATCCATGAAATAATTTAAATCACTAACACATTCAGCTCTTAATTTTATTTCTTCAATATCTTCTTCTTCAAGTTCATCTCCTTTTACTTTAATTTTCCAAAATTTTAATAAAGATCTTAATACAGTTTTCATATTCATATTTTTAAGCATCATATTACAGCACAATAAAAATATCAAAAATCCACTCATTAACATCAAAAATGTATTTAAATCAGCATTATTAATTTTTTTAATATATCCATTCATTCCAATCATTAACATAATAATAGTAATGACTTCAAATAAGTGTGTGAAAATTGTTCTACAAACACCATTAAAACCATCTATTAACATATTACCGTTGGGATCTCCAACTCGTGCTGGTTTGTACATTTTAGTATATAAATAATTATTAATTAACTGCATAGTATCAAATGGCTTAGAAGAATACAAATAAATACCAAATAATAAATAACTCAATCCATATATAAGTGTTATTGACACCGATAAACTTACCATATTGTATGCAAATAACCATTTGAAAATCCAAAATACAATAACAGATATATAATGAAAAATAGAACTTGCAGACATATTAGATAAAGCTTCAGATATGTTTTTTGTAGCTCCAGCAAGTTTGTCTTCTGCAGTTTCTTCTTCTTTTCCTTCTTCTTCAGTTTGTGTTTGTAATGATGATCCAAGACTAATAACAAAAGATATCATAGTAACTATTAATGCAAAATAATTTAAGGTAAGTGGATGTTTACCCTTGTATAAATTCTTTATGGTTTTTGGAATAAAACTTGTATTTTTTCTCCATCCAACAAAAATTACTACAAATAGAACAAAAAATAAAATTTGTGGATACAAGTTATTAATATCGTGTAATGTAACTGATGGTGATGGATCTTGAAATACTTTTTCTTCGTATTGTTTTCGTCCATAATGATAATAAGATAATTTGAAACCATTTCCTTTTATCCATTCTCCTACAGCAATTATTAGTTGCACAGGTCTAAACAAATATTCTGTAATAAGACGTGTAACTCCAGCAAATGTTTGATCATAATCCAAAAATTTTACATAATCTGCACCTTTATAAGTTTCATTTTCTTCTTGATTTTCTTCTTGATTTTCTTCTTGATTTTCTTGTTCTTGTTCTTGATCTTCTTCTTCACCTTCTTCGCCTTCTTTTTTAGCTTTTTTTTTCATTTTTTTTTCAATATTTTTGAAAAAACTGTTTATTTTATTTGACTTTTTAGAATCTGCAATATTTTGATTAGAATCCATAAATAAAAACACAAAATACATGTTGTACACTATGTAAATGACTACAGGAACCATAACAATATTATAAATTTGACGTTTAACATGTTTAGCATTTTGTTTGAGTTCTTGTATGGCGGCACGTTGTTTTTTTTCACATTCACTTAATACACGTTCAGGTTCAATACTTCGCCAGTTTGATGTCGACTCTGTATTATTATTTGAATTTGTATTAGTTAATCTAAGAAGAGATATCCACTGTTGACTTATAGGTGTAGATTTAATGACATTTATTACTGTTTGTCTTTCTAAAGCATCATTATAAAAATTATGAAAATGAAATAATTCATCTTCTGTTAAATATCTTCCTAATCTATTTTCAGTAAGATTGAAGTTTCCAATATAATGACTACCCATTCTTGCAGTAAGATCATCTGTATTGATCCAGCTATGAGCATCACGTAATGAATATATATTTGTTAATAATTTAGTCAACAATTCATTAGTTCCACTTGATTGGTAACCTTCAATAATAAATTCTTGTTCATCTTCATCTTTATCATATTCACCGGTATATTGTAAAGGAGCATCGCCATCATTCCATAAAAGTTCAGCACGTGAAACAGGAGATAGATCTAGATCATCTTCATATTCAATATTTTCATCTTTCATACAATTTCGTAATTGTACAAAAAGACGTACAAAATTTTCAACACCTTTATCAATTAATTGATCTGTTTTTGATAACGGACATAATGCATATTTAATGGCTTCATGTATAGCAGTTAAAATCCAATCTAATTTAAATTTTTTTAGTACAGATTTACAAGATTTGTAATAATTATCATCACTAAAAAGTTGAAATTTAGAAAGACCTTCAATTATTTTTTCGTCTTCTTCGTCAACTTCAGTATATGGTTCTAATATTTTTTTTAATTTATCAGTTTGTTCATCTAATATATCTCGTTCTACATTCGTTAAAGGTGTTTCTGTAGGCATAGGAGTATTATTTAATACTTTAAATGTTGGAATAGAAGTAGGTTCATCGTATATTGTAGAATTATCATTATTCGAATCTGTTTCACTTGATTTTTCGATTTTAGATTTTTTCCATTGTGTTTGTGTCATCTATTTTTGAGTTATATTATTATATCTTATAATATAATAATATTTTATTGATGATTATCTAGCGTATAACATACCACAATTTCCACCAATAAAAGAAAGGATATTATAACGTTCTTCAAATAAAGTCATATTATAATTGTATTCAAACAACTGCCAATTCATTTTAGATATTCCTACAGGTATTCCATTATCATCACAAATAACATTAAATTCAGAATTTTCAATATCCAACGTTGGAACATTTGTAGAAACTTCTAATTCTATTATTCTAAATTTACTCATATTAATTGCTCCTGATGGTTGATATTCCAAAGGATTCGTATTTAAACAAAAATTATAACAATATAATCCATCTTTGGCATAACCATTTGTTCGTACATATTTTTCAACATAATTATATACACCACTTTCTAATACATTTTCACGATAATCGCCGTTAAATACAATCGCCATCGTTTCTAAAATTTCTTTATGATTTTTTGATGAATAGTCACCAGTTGTAAATAATCCCGTTGAAAATCCATTTATATTTACAGCTGGTCCTATATTACCAGATTCATCTTCGCGTGGTGCTGGTTGTGCATCTTGTGGAATATGTTTATATGGCCAATTTGTATAATTACTCCATTCGTTACGCATATTTACATCGTTTCTTTGTAAATAAAACATCCAATTTGAGACCATACCAGATGATGTTAATGATACTTTTTGAGTTCCTGTGATATTTTGAAAATTGTAAGTAAAAACATCTTTTACTAAATATACTTGATCTTCTATAGCAAACCGTTTTGCTTCCTCTGGTGATAAAAAACAATAAGTCGATAACATATGCACGTCAGCATTCCATGTGTTTCTTTTATTTTCATAAGCGTGTGAAAGTCCTACTGATAAATCTTTAGGAGGAGTTTGTAAAAATGGATACATTTCAAATTGGCTTAAATTAAAATCTGGCTGCATATAAGGAAAATTCATGGCATAATCAAAAACATCACGAACTTGAAATAATTCTCGTATAGGACGTAATGTTACTGTTATACTTAATTCATTATATTGTAAAGCTACCATGGGAAATGCACACCTACTATCTAATGTAAACCACGTATTTATTGGAATATATAAATTGCGACCACGTATAGATGGTTCTGCACCTTGAGTATTTGAAGAATAATATGCAGATGGATATGTGTTTTGACGATTGTGTGAAATTGATGGATTATTCAATTCATTTACATGTCCCGTCATTTTATAAAAAAGATCCTTTTTCTCTTTAGAAAAATCACGCTCGACCATAGCAGCCAAATATTCACCTGTATATTTTTGTATTGTATGAGAACCACAATTTATTACTACTTCACTTATCATATTGGTTCCAATATTCTCAATCCATCTAAAATCATAAGGTGCCCAAACATTACCTGTTTTTTCAGTTGGATTGTATATTGGACTCCATATATCAGGTAATCTTACAACTAAATATGTATCCATTAATAAATCTGCATAACGTTTAAACTTAAAAGTAAAAGTTGAAGGTTCATTTAATCTTAATTCTCTTAAACCATCATAATCTATACGAAACTTCTGTAACCCAAAATTGGTATATTTTGAATAATTTACTTTAAAAAACGTTTTGGATGGGTTCCCTGTTAATATTATATTATGGTTTCCATTAGATATTAAATTTAGTAATCCACCTGCCATTATAAAATACAAATATAATATATTTATATATTTTTAATTTCTATTTTCATTTATCCTACAATATATATATAAATGAACCTTTCAAAAAAAATTATTATATTATTTATTTTTATTCTTTCTTTTTATATCATATTTCGATTCTTAGAAAAACGAATGTATTTACTTAATATTATAGAAGGATATGAAAATTCACGTGTAAATTCACTCGAAAAAAATAATTCTAGCATTATTGCTATTGATAATTTTAGTGTTGATAATCTTACAAAACGTAATGGTGTTCCTGATCTATCTGAAGCTGTAAAATTAAAACACTATATTATTAAATCTTCGTTTAATACTGCCTTTAACGGTTCATCTATGGATTTAGAAATGATCAAATATGTTATTTCACGTGGATGTCGCTTCTTGGATTTTGAAGTATTTTGGAGTGTTCCAACTGAAAGTACTACTGAAAACCCTAATGCTGTTGTATCTATGTCCGATGATCCTTTTTCACCATCTAATAATTCATTATATTTAAATGATGTATTTAAAACAATTATGTTGGATGCATTCAATAGCTCTTGCCCTAATCCCGATGACCCATTATTCATACAAATAAGACCAAAAGTATCCAATAAAAAAAATGAACAAATGGAACTGTTCAATAAAATTGCTAGTTCTATTTTATTCTATTTCGGAAATATTAATAATAGTAATGTATTATTTAATGGAAGTGTAAATAAAAATACTAATATTAATGACATTATGGGAAAAGTTATTATTGTATTTGACAATAGTTCTTATCCTATGTATTCACACAATTCCCCTGAATTGAAAAATATTGTTCATTTAGAAACTATGAGTGATTCAATGATGATATACAATCATAGTACTTTTAATATGAAAGATAAACCTGACTACTTTGTTGATGATTTAAATCAAACTCTTAGTCCTGATTCTTCACAAACTACTCTTTCTTCTAAATATTCTATTCATAAATTAAGTATTAATCCTGATGAATATACTACTAATATTAAAACCATTAATCAAGTGTTACCAATCATGATTGATGATGGAAAAACTAATAGTATGTTAGAAAATACTGAATTTAAAGATATGATCTTTTATGGAGCACAAATCACTCCTATGGAATTTTGGTCTAACGATAAACATCTCAAATTTTATGAAGATATGTTTAATGACTATGGAACTGAAACCAATCTAATCGGTAGTGCATTTATACCTTTTACATCTGGTATGAGCTTCTTAAAAATGCACTCATATTAATACTATAATTAAATGATAAATATTATTTTATCATTTAACTTAAGGTTATAAACACACTACTTTTGGTTTACTTTTTAGATTTGGTTTTATTGGATTTTTTACGTTTTCCTTTTTTAACAGTTCTTTTCTTATTTTTATTTTTACGTGTTTTCTTTTTCTTATTATTTTTTTTCTTTTTGGATTTAGTTTTATTATGTTTTCTTCCTCCATCCTGATCTTCGTCTTCATTAAACCAACCTGTTTCATGAGGTTCGTAATTTGTATTTCTATAGTCATGTTGAGAAATCCGTACTCCATTTGGCAGTTCTGCCCATCCGTCATCTGTATGGTCTTGATTAGCCGTTTCAAAAGAATCTTCTCCAACAACACTATCTGGGGTTGCTATGGTAAGTGGAGTATATTGTGTAAGTGGAGTATATTGTGGTGAATACATTGAATACCCTTCTCCCTCTGTCCCACCTGAATCATCACTATCTTCATCTGAACTCATATTTCTGGTATCAGGTCCCTGAATAATATTTTGATCGGTGATAGCATTAACACCAGTTTCAGGTGTTTCTATAATATCATCTTGCGTATTCATTTGCTGGTCTGTTATAATGTTGGAGTTTTCTTCTTCCGTAGTCGTCATAATGTCACGCCATCGTTCTCTCTCAACTTCTGCTCTCGGATCTTCTCGATTATGTAGATGTTGATAATTTACACCTTCAGGTTGAGGATTTGAATCTCCAGTATAGTTTTGCATAATTTGAGATACACTACTAGCAATACGCTCATCTATTCTTTGATTATCAAATGCAATAAGTGATTCAGTCAATAATCTTTCCCTTTCAGAATCTTCCGGATTTGGTATATTACTTCTAATTATATTCATCTGATTTTCATTATCTTGAATTCTATCATAAAAATCATTGTATATACGTTGTTGTCTTTCTCGTGCATCTACAAGGTATTGTTGAAGTTCTTGTAAATAACCATCCGACGAATCTGAACGTTGTAATACTTCTCTAATTTGGTTTTCCATTCTTCTTATTTTATCTCCAATCCTCGTTTCAGAATCGATATATTGATCAACAAATTCTGAATGAATATCTCTTAATTGTCTTAATTGTTGTAGTTCTTCCTGGAAATTAGTTACTCTATTATCAATATTTGCTACATTCTGTTGATTAACTTCTACATTTCCTCTAACTGTTTCTACATCTCCTTCAACTCTTTGTAATGTATTAATAGTTTCTTGAAGGGTTCCTGTTAGAGAATTACTTGAAGTTGTTAAATCTTCATGCTGTTTTTGTAATCTTTCTATAGTTTCAAGTTGTTCTTCTAATCTCGCTCTTTGTAATTGTTGTTCTCTTCCTGTTAAATTACCTAAACTATTTAGTTGTCCTTGTAAATCTCGTCCAAGGTCTTCAACTGATTTATTAAATCGTTCTCTTAAATTATTTTGTTGTTCTACTATATTATTTAATCTTCGTGTAGTCTCATCATTATTTGTTTCCATATTATTCATATTTGCGTTTATTTGTTGTAATTCTCTTGTATGCATTCGTTCTCTTTCGATAATTAGATTTAAATTATTTCTATGATCTTCGAATTGTTCTCTTACATCTGTTGTATCTTCTTCAAGTCTATCAAGCGTAAGATCCACAAGATTAAGGCGTGCATTCATATCCTCAATGATATTTTGGTTTATTGTTCTTCTTTCTGTTATTTCGTTTAGTAATACATCATTTGTTGCTGTTATTTCGCCGCGTAATTGATCACTTGTTCGGTCTTGTTCTTGTGATACTGCTCTTATATCGCCGCGTAATTGATCACTTGTTGCTGTTATTTCGCCGCGTAATTGATCACTTGTTCGGTTTTGTTCTTCTTGTGTTGTTGCTATATTACCTCGTAATTCAGTATTTGTTGCTTCTTGTGCTGCTGTTGCTCTATTAAAGACGTCTGTTCCTCTATTAAAGAGATCTCCAACACCTCTTCGTGTTTGTTGAATTTGTGTTTGTAAATTTGTTGTTATTCTTCGGTCTGCAGGAGTACCTGGACGTCCGGGTGGTCCTGCTGGACCTTGTGGACCGGGAGTTCCAGGACCACTACTAGGACCACTACTAGGACCACTACTAGGTTGAAATTTCTGAAATTTTGATTCACTAGCAAATCTTCTACTACTATTTTGAGAAGAACTGTTTCCATAATAGTCGGTATATATAGTTGGTGCAGTTACATTAAAAATATGTCCATTAGTAACATCTTTGTACATAAACGTTAAATTTAATTTTAAATTCCAAGACCATACATTTTCTACAATTTTGTATTCATCAACATCAGTTTTAATCATAATAGTATATGTAGAGTACCATTGACTAGTTCCCCAAATATTCCAAGATTCTCTTTGAATTTTTTCAGTATCTTGTTTATTTGAAATTGATAAAATAATTCCAATATAATAATCTTCAAATAAATCACCAGATGATTTAGTTTGAACCAAAATTATATCTCCTTCGTCATAAAGTGCATTTGTATATTCTCTTAAAGGTCTTGAAAATCCTTCTTCGCTAAGAAAATCCCAATTATGATATTGTGGTTTAACCCACCAAGTAGGTATATATACTTCTCCCATAAATTTGATAAATGCTACGAATGACTTGGGCATTCGATAACCACCCATTAAATCTCCATATTTATGTTTAACTTCTTCTAATTGTTTTTCAACAACAATATCAGGTCCAAATTTATAACCATTTTTACAAAAAAATGTGGACTCAACATTATCCCATATAGCACCAATATTTGTATAAAGATTCTTGGCATTTTTACCATATGTTGAAAGATATGATCCCCAAGAACTTAATTCAATATTTAAATAATATAATTCATAACCTTTTTTATCTAATTTTTTTGCAAGTTCTAATGTACTTTTCTTTTCATTTATTGTATTTCTCTTTTGTTCATTTTCCTGTTCCAATTCAACAATTCTATTTTGTTGTTCCATAGTACCTGGAATATTATTTACTCGAAGATCATATATTTCTGCTTCATTTGTGGATATTTCTTGCTGCAATTTTTTAATACCTGCCTTGATCGTATTGAAATATGCATAATTTTCATAATTATATAGATTCGTCCAAGATAATGGATTTACATAGTCTAAGTATGAAATCCCACCAATATCCCATACTTGTTTTTTAAGTTCTTCATATTCTTCTGTTAATTTTTTAAATTTTTGTTTTTTAGAATTATCATAAAGGTCTGATGTAGAAACAAAGCTTTCAAAATCTCTTGGTCGAGGATTTTCTCCTTTACATTTAAATGTTGTATCAAACATTTCACCATCTGCAGCAGATAATCCTAACCAACCGGTTCCTCTTGTATTTATACGATTATTTACAAATCCTTCATCAATATACATAGTTGTCAATAAAAGAATTCTTTTCATTTTATCCATTTGATCATATGAAGAATTAGGTGTAATATACAAATATTTATTAAATGTATTATTATAATATACTTTTTTTTCCATTTCTTCACGTTCTTTAATGGCATTAGCAAGTTGTTCTTGTTGTTCTTCTCTTTCTTTTTCCAATTTAATTATTGTTTCGTGATCTTGTTTTTTTTCTTCAAATTCATCTTCAATCTTTTCACCCAATTTTTGTAATTTATCCATTTCTTCTTTGATATCTTTTTCAGATTGTATTACTTCTTTCTCCATTTGTTCTTTTGAAACACGTGTATAACCATCTTTCAAATCATATTTATCATGATCAATTTCCTTTTTATCAATTTTCATGGATTGTCCAAATCCTTCCAAGATAGGTCTATAGATAGATTGATAATATCCATTATTTAAGAATATATTTCTCAAACTACTCATAGCGTATTTTGGGTGTGTAAAAATACATGCACATTTATTTTCATTCGCGGTTTTTTCTAATTTTCTCAACATAATATTGAAAAAAGGGATTTCCATATCTACACACACATTACAATCATTTATAATACTTTTGTATGGCGAAAAGAAAAATATACCGTTATGGTTATCTAAACTTTCAGATTCTTTGTCCCATTTAAACAATTGATTGTATTTATCATTTACATTCATTAAAGGCATTATTGTGTAAAATACCATTCCTAAAAAAAACATCTTATCATTATGTACTTCATAAAATGTTAGTACATATACAGGATAATTTTTATTTTTTTTACTTTTTAAAGCATCGATTACAATATCATTTTTACCGGTTTCTGCAATTTTCTTAGACGTATCATACACATCTACTACTTCAGGATATGATAAATGAAATCTAGGATGTTTTTGATTGGATTCACTATTGTTTTCGTCTTCATGTTTGTAAAATGCAGAATTTTCCATCATTTTGGGTATTTCATCTAAAGAATTTGGAGAAGTAAATGATTTGTTGTGTACTACCATTTCATTTGACATAGATTTTGCCCAAAAATCATACAATTTATCATTTGTAACACTTCCAATATTATTCATATCCGGATTTTCAAATAATTCTTTTTTATCGGTCATAGATTTAAATGTAATTGCTTTTGTTTTTTTTTCGGTTTTTCGTATTTTTTGAGATTTTCCTTTTTTAGATTTCTTAGATTTTTCTCCACCTTTTGATTTTTTAGCTTTTTTTTGAGTCTTGGCTTTTACCTTTTTTATAAAATATTTATCAGTTATTTCAATATTTGCTATATATATATCTGTTTGACCCTCCATTATAAATAACTATATAGTATGTATATATTTATTTACCGTATTATTTCAGTTCCTGTTTTCATCTAAAATTCATTTAAAAATTTCATAGAACTATCCAACATATAAAATCCAGCTCCAAATAATATTGACTTCAAACATAACCCATATATATTAAAATTACCATCATCAGTATATATTGACAAAAATGAAAAACGTTTAAATATAATTGTATTTACTATTGGTAAATGAAACAAAAAGAACATTAATGAAATCATTATTGGTATTTGTATTTTGTCAAACAAATTATCTTGCATTCTTTCCCTATGTTTTTTTTCTTCATATTCTCTAAGTTTACGATCAGTACTTTCTTGATATTCTTGAATATAATCTGTTGTTAATTTTGGCTTAGGAATATAATTTGCGTGTATTTGATCATCATGCATTAATTGTGTTTGATCCATAGGAATATCTCTTTGTGGCAATTTTTGTGAAGGCATTTCCTTCATCATTGCAATTTGTTCTGCACTCAATTGAGGAACTATATCTTGACCTGATTGTTGTCTTCCTTGACTGGTTTGTTCAGGCATAGGCATTCCACCATTTTGTGTTTGTTGAATACCATATGGATTTGGATGAACATCCATAGGCATGTACATGTCACTTCCAAATTCCATCATTTTTGGTTTAGGTTTTGTTTCTATATTTGTATCGGGCAAATCCGTTAGTCTTGTTATTGTAATATTTTCTTCCATATAATAATATTTATTCATTATTATATGAAGTTATAAACGCCTAAAATTTCCTAAATATTATTCCTCTTTTGGTTCTCCTAATTCTACAATTTGCTTTGTTGGATTACATGATGCAGATTCTAACTTGTATTTATAACACTCTTCACCAAATTTATATGTTTTACCATCTATTTCATTTATCATTGGACCATTAAAATCTATACATTTTTTATTTGTACAAGTTGTTCGGAATAAAGTTGCCAAACCTAAACCTAATAATATTGATATCAATACTATACCCATACGTGTATTCAATAATCTTTTAACATTCATAATATTTAAATAATTATATATTATGAATCTATATTATTAATTATAATTATTATCACTTAATTAATTCTGTGCAGGAATACTAAAAATACTACTTGCATCTTTAGGACACTGTGTTTTCTCTTGTTTTATTGAAAAACATGTACCTGTTCTATCCTTATATTGAATACTTTCATAATTATCAGGCTTTGGAAAAACATATATCTTTCTTTTATCTTCTTCAAAAATATATACAAAAAATAATCCAACAGCTAAACTACTCAAAAAAATTGGTATATTAATATACTTCGATAATCCCATCTTAATTATATATATTGTTTATATTTTTCAAAACACTATTATTTTATTTTTTCTTCTTTGATTTCTTTGAACTTTTTGATTTATTTACTTCTTGTTTATTTACTTCTTGTTTATTTACTTCTTGTTTATTTTGTGTACCTTCTATTTCACATAACCAATCATCTACACTCTTTTCATTTGTAGGAGGTTTTACACTCTTCTCTTGTTTATCTCCATCATCCATTTTAAATACATATTCATTTGGTCTATCTGTTTCATGCAAATTAGAAGTTTTTTTTCGTTTAGATAATTTATTCAACATTCTCTCTCGATTCTCATTCTGATTCATCATATTCTTAAATGCTGTACCATTAAAACCTCCCTTTTTACCACCACCACCCATCATCGAACCCATATTCTTTGTCATATTCTTCATAATGTTCTCAAAATCTTTTCCTCCTCCCATAGACTTCATCTTTCCCATTAAATCACTTGCTTCTTTCATTAATTCTGTTTGAGATATATCACCTGACTTCATCTTTGTATCTAACTTTGAACTTACAGTCTTTAATAAATCCATTATTTTTTTAGGATTCTTCATCATCTTCTTTAAAACATCTTGTGTAGATTTTGGACCATTTTCTCCTTCACCATCTTCACCAAACATATGCATCAAATCACCACTTAATTCATCTGCTAATTCTTTAGCTAATTTACCTATCTTTCCATCAAATAAACCTTTTAAATGTTCATGCAAATCTTCTGGATTTGGAATAGAATTACTTTTATCTCCTTCTTCACTTGTTGATCCTTCTCCAAATTGTTTTTTCAAATTATCTTCCATCTCTTCATTCATTTCACCCATATTTTCAAACATAGAAGGTAACTTTTCAAATATTTCATCCATATTTGGCATTTCTCCATCTCCAGCATTATTATTTGATTCTGGTGACTTTTCCATATTTTTGAAAAAATCTGATAAACCATTTATTGTCTCAGATAATTTTGTTTGCAATTCACTCTCTTCAATACCATCAAACAAATTCATAGTTTCACCAAATGATGCTTTATTCTTAATACCACCCATTATTGTTACTAATATTAACTGTAAATACTTCCATATTGCCTTCTTTGTATTTTCACTTATATCTTCCGTTGAATATAACATCTTAAAATCTACATTTGGTAAAAAATCTACCATAGTTTCATTTTCCAACATAAATATTTCATCATTCTGATATAATATATCAAAAAAACGCTCGGGATATATCGTTAAGCAATAACTATATAGCTCACTATATTTTTCATCATTGCAATTCTTATATACATTCCATAAATATTCATATTCAGGAAACGTTATTGTTAAATCATTTGTAAAATCTACTATAATAGATTTAAAATTTTCAGGCATTACATTTTCCATAAATTCGTTAGTGTTTGAATCTTCCATAATAAATCCTATATTTATTTGTACCTATATTCTTTTATTATTAGAATTTATTTATATTAATATTATATACAATTTATAAAAATGGATTATTTAATTATAGATATAGTATTAGGGGGTTTATTATTTGGAATAGTTTCATACTTATCTTCACGATATGGTAAAAAGAATCCTTATTATTATAAAATATTAGCCTTCCTTTGGGCTGCACCATTCTTCTTTTTTTATTTTATTGTCATCGCCTCCAGAGATGGTAAAAAACCTATATATGATTTTTCACAACATTCAGTTTTGGGAAGTATATTAACTGTTATTATATCGATTATTACTATGCTAATTATTAATTATAGTACTTTTTATATTCTATCTTTTACTCTAATATTCCCTATAGTTTTTACAATATTATATTTTTATTTCAATATTTTTAAACTTATATAAAAAAATTGATCATCTTATTTATAATATTATTTGTATTATATGAAACAAATAATATTATGTCCAATACTCAAGACAATTATACTGATCTTTACAGAATATTTAATCCAACAATCGAAACTATCAATCAACAGGTAATTGATCATCAAAATACAAATAATAATTTTATGCCAACAAAATTATTTAAATCAAGAATGAAACAACAATGGAATAAATCCATAGCTGCCGAATACTTTGATACATTCAGTTCAGACCCTAATCTTGATGCAGATAAATTTATAAGAGAAATATCTAATAATATCAACTATGATACTTGGTATATTTTATCAGAAAATATATACAACTTTATAGAAGAAACTATTATTAAAACCTTTTCCAAAGAACAAAAAAAAATCCTCAACTACTTTTGGATATTTCAGTGTAAAAAATGTTTCTATTGGGATACTAATAGAGAAGATATTCTAAATGAACCAAACAAACTACTTTGGTGTGGTTATTGTGAATACGATAAACAAGCTAAAAAAATTTCATCAAGAATTAAAATTATTGATCATACAATCATCGATGAAACACAACAATTTTGCTCTATTTGTTATGATGATTATAATAAAGATTCAAAATCAATAGGAAAAATGCCTTGTGGACATATATTTCATAAATCTTGTATTCTTAATTGGATAGATCATAATCCAAATTGCCCTTGTTGTAGAACCGTTATAAATGCTAAAAAATATAAACCAGATTATAAAAAACAAAAAAAATCAAAAAAACAAAAAAAATCTCATAAATAAAATTATCTAGTATAATACCATTTATTTCGAATATCTTCTACTATTTGTCTATGATTAGAACGGGCTTTTTTTATATTATATGAAAATTCTGCTATATCTCTTCTTAATGAAGTAACTTTACCTTTTAATCTGTCTAAATCTCTACCAATCTCCTTACCAATAGGTGTTTTAAAATCATATTCATTCCAATCACTCAAAACATAATTTTTATCTCTTCTTCCTAAATATTCTTTTAAATACTCTTCTTTTATTTCTTCTTCTGTTTTTTCTTTTTTAGATTCTTCTAAATAATATTCTTCTGTTTTTTCTTTTTTAGATTCTTCTAAATAATATTCTTCTGTTTTTTCTTTTTTAGATTCTTCTGTTTTTTCTTTTTTAGATTCTTCTAAATAATCTGATGTAAGATATTCTATTCTTGATTCTGAAATTATTATTTCTTTATTTTCTGAAACAGTTTCAAAATGTAATATTTGAGAACCTTCATTTATTTCTTCGATTTTTCCTAAATATTCAGAATCTTCGATTTTTTCTAAATATTCAGAATCTTCGATTTTTCCTAAATATTCAGAATCTTCGATTTTTTCTAAAATATTTTCAATTACATTTTTTAAATCTTCTTTTAAAGTTTTTTCATTTTTATCTTTTTCTAAATCTATAATAATGTCTGGCTCTGGCTCTGGCTCTGGCTCTGGCTCTGGCTCTGGCTCTGGCTCTGGCTCTGGCTCTGGCTCTGGCTCTGGCTCTGGCTCTGGCTCTGGCTCTGGCTCTGGCTCTGGCTCTGGCTCTGGCT
>Ga0257110_1000041_pt1 | contig 74467 bp, 83 predicted proteins | sample LP_taG_7_FD_190184 | JGI IMG/M metagenome (GOLD analysis project Ga0257110, IMG submission 190184) | Marine microbial communities from Northeast Subartic Pacific Ocean, Canada - LP_J_2015_P26_10m | ecosystem: Environmental > Aquatic > Marine > Oceanic | place: Canada: Northeast Subartic Pacific...
AGGTAAACAAGGTGGTCAAGGTACAACGGGTACAGCTACCCAAGGTATTCAAGGTAAACAAGGTGGTCAAGGTACAACTGGTACAGCTACCCAAGGTATTCAAGGTAAACAAGGAGCTCAAGGTACAACTGGTACAGCTACCCAAGGTATTCAAGGTAAACAAGGTGGTCAAGGTACAACTGGTACAGCTACCCAAGGTATTCAAGGTAAACAAGGTGGTCAAGGTACAACTGGTACAGCTACTCAAGGTATTCAAGGTAAACAAGGTAGTCAAGGAACAACGGGTACAGCTACACAAGGTATTCAAGGTAAGACTGGTGCAAACGGTTTATCTATACAAGGTATTCAAGGTATAAAAGGAGCTCAAGGTTTAATCGGTATAGGTCAACAAGGTGCTACAGGTGCACAAGGTGCTACTGGTGGAGGTGGCTCAGGTGGTGGTAGATTACCTATAATGGCTAATCAATTTGTCATTAGAGAAATTTCAGAAGGTAAATATTATTGGGGTAGTAAACAACCAACAGCCGGTGGTTCTGGTGGATGGGCTGGAATGGATTGGGTTTCATCAAGCACTACTGCAGGAACAAGCTTAGATGCAGCTACATTAGCAGCACACGGTGTTAAAGTTCCAATAGACGGAGTGGCTAGAGAAGAAAAGGGTGATGCAATAGAATTATGTATAACAATGGCAACCGACCCAACAAAAGGTGTGGATAGTGATTTAGCTGTGAGGTTTTACTTGCTTGTTTATCAATGCTATGTAAGAACATCAGTTACTTCTCATATTGCTAGTGGATCAGTAGATTTATCTTTTAATACTAAAGTTGAGGATAGTATAGGAGATTGTGATAAACTAAGTGTAGTACCAGAAAGATGGGACAGCCCTTGTGATCTTTATTTTGTTTTAGTTGCTCAACCAGGAACACCAACAAATGTCGAATACCTTTATGTTACTTATTCTGCTGCATATATAAATAATGCGGAATAATTAATAATAGCATAATGAGAATATTTAGATTTATAAAAGCTTTAATAAAGTATATCTTTATAGGTAGTCAAGTAGAGCAGAGAGAATATGATTTAAGATTAGAAATATGTTCTAATTGTAAAGATAGATGTGGTAGGAAATGTTGTTTGTGTGGATGTTATTTAAGTAAAAAGGCACAATGGTCAACAGAAAGTTGCCCTAAAAATAAATGGTAATCATGGGATGTGGATGTAATAAAAAGGTAACTAAAGAAAAACCAGTTTCAAAAACCAAAGAAGTATTAAGAAAAATGTGGAAAAAAAGCCAAACGGTTGTAAAACCTTTAAATGTTAAGGAAATAAATAAACCATAATGAAACTAAAAGCATTAGAAAATAAAAAATCGTGTATCTTTAGCGAAAAGCCATCATGCATAAATGAATTAAAAGAATTGGCAGATTCTTTAGCTGATCGTGATGTATTAATTAAAAAGGATTATAAATTAGTTAAAACTATTATTCACGATAAATTACTTAATAATGCGCAAAAGATAAAGAAAATTAAATCATTAATCGATGGCATCAAATGAATCCCAGAATGGATGGAATGAATATTCTAAACTTGTTATAGCAGAGTTAGAAAGATTGAATGGAGGGATTGAAAATCTTAACATGGAAATACAAGATCTTAAACGAGAAATTGCTGAAATGAAAGTCAAAGAAGATTTTGCAAAAGAACTTTGGAGATGGAAACAAAATATTGACGAGGTAGCTTCACCATCCCAATTAGACCAAACAGTAAAAGATGTTACTGATTTAAAAACATTTAAGACACAAGCTATAACAGTATGGATTGTAGTACAGACATTATTTGGTATGGCTTTAGCTTTACTTAAATTCTGGAAATAGTAAAATTTAAATTATACAAAAAAGATTTGAATTAACTTTCAGATCTTTTTTAGTTTTGTTATATTTAAATAAATAATAAAATAACAAATATGATAAACGATTGGAATGATTCAGATCCTGATGATGGTTTTAACCCACAAGATCATGATATTGAAATAGATGAGATCGCCAAAATGTATGCAATGGCAGATATGGAAGAAGAACAAAAAATATGGGCAAAGAAACAAGCTGAAAAGTTTTATGCTGACTTTGACAATTTAAGTATAGAAGAATCTGTACTAGCAGTAAAGTCTTTAGTAAAAACTAAAAACGTTACTTTATCAGAAGCAAATACATTATTAGATAATATGATCCAGGTATTTCAAGAAGATGAAGAATTTGAAAGATGTCATATTTGCCTACAAATTAAAAATGGTATCAATGATTGAATTTAATTCACAAAATCTAGAAGACCTTGAAGAAGAAGCAAGGCACCGAGCAACTGAAGTATCTATTGCTATAGTACAAGGTATATGTAATGGTTTAGATCAAGGCGCTGATGTAGTAGCGTTAGGATTTATGAAATCACAGAATTTAGATATAAATATAGATAAAGACAATTACTTAAATGCTCTTACTTTAAACTTACCTAGAGTAGAAGAAGCTGAAGAATTTGAATTATGCCAACGAGCAGTTAAGTGGATAAGCCACCTTAACTCAGAAGAAGTATAAGTGAGATAGATGCACTTTATTGCTATCACCTATTATTTTATAATTACTTTAAACAACTCTTTATATAATCAATATAATAATAAATAAGTTATGAGTTTAAGAGATGATATGAAAATTAATTGGGAGTATAATGATACAGAATTTATACCTCCTAAAAATCCTTTATTAAGCAAAAGGTTGGTTATTGAGAATCTGAATCAGATTTTAGATCTTTTGGAAAAAGGTAATGATGGAGAATCACCTTATCTAGCGGCAGAGAGAATTTCATCTCTTATATCCAATATTAAAGACGACAAATTAAAACCTGGTAACCTTTAGCAAATTGTTAATAACTTTTTTCATTTTTAGAGAAAAAAGTCTACGAAAAATTTTTATTTCCCAATTTTTTTTATTATATTTATATATAACAAATTTATAAAAACGGAAACATGGATAACACATTCTACAAACAAATCGGAGACTACAAAACATCAAAAGACCCAGTATTAGGTAACCTAAGATTGGTCGTTCACCTTGCAAAAAAATATCAAGGTATGGGACTATCATTAGAAGATCTAATCCACGAAGGTACAATTGGATTATGCCAAGCAAGAGACAAATGGAACCCTTCAAAATCAAACGGTGCAAAATTCTCCACTCACGCATCATGGTGGATCAAGGCAACAATTCGCCAAGCACTAAACAACAAAAGCCGTACCATCCGCGTACCTGCTCATAAGACTCATATCCCTGATGCTGCACCTAAAGTATCTGTATTAGATGCTACTTATCAAGGTTCTTATCAACCACACATAGAAAAATCACATGATGAATCACATCTGAATCATACTATTGCCGGTTTACTTACTAAACTAAAACCTAAGCAACAAGAAATCATTAAAATGAAATTCGGTATTGGTTGCCATGAAATGAAAACTTCTGAAATCGCAAAAGAACTCGGCTTAACTGTACAAGCAGTAAATGGAAATATCCGAAATGCTATTAAAACCATGAAAGGATAATATGATACCAAGAATAAAATTATATGCCGAAACATTATACCCTTTACTTAAATGGTATTCCGAAAACCCAGAGGATACAGATACTAAATATGCAATATCTAGAATTATAAGGTTTTCATCAGATAATCCTAAACAACACGGTATTCCATATATGTATTCTTTAGGTGCATTGAAAGAAGCTAAGAAACTAGAAATACCTAATGCGGAAGAAAGATTACAATGGGTAAGATGGAAAGAACAAAATCATAAAAGTGGACTAAGAGATGTTGGGCGACAAAATGGAACATTTCACCAAGAACATATTGTACCAGTTTCTCAGATAGCAAAAAAGCTTTATGCTTTAGAAAAAATAACAGTTAGCAAAATTCATAAAATCTTAGTTGAAAATCTTAAGATTGCTTGGATACTTAAAACTGAACAGAAAACATTAGATGCCGTTTGTAGAAGCGGAGTAAGAACCCCAGAATTATTAACCTCCTTAAATATTCACATTAAAGGATTTAACATTTAAATATGCCAGAACTAGCAGAACTTAGATTAACCTCTGATTTTATTAATAAATCAGCAAACGGTTTAAAATTTGTAAACATTAAAAAGAACCCGATACATAAAGGTAAAGATATAGATGTACCTTTTAAGTTCTTTAGTATTTCATCGGAGAGTAGAGGAAAGGAACTTATGCTTACTATTTCAGACAATGATTCTAATGAAAAAATGAATCTCTTAATGACTATGGGAATGAGCGGTCATTTTGCTCATACAAATACAGGTAATGAAAAAAAGCATTCTCATTTAATGTTTATTGAAAAAGACGGTACTACATTATCATTTGTAGATGTTCGAAGATTCGGTAAATGGAAATGGGTTGATGATTGGTCTCCTAATAGAGGACCAGATCCTACTAAAGAGTATGATGCTTTTACTGATAATATTATACACAATTTACATAAAGCTGCATTTAACCATCCTATACATACTGTACTGATGAATCAATCATACTTTAATGGAATAGGAAACTATCTCAGGGCAGAAATACTTTATCGCTTATCTTGGATTAATCCGTTTGCATCAGCAAGAGAAATTTTAAAAAGAGAACCTGATCTTTTTGTATTATGTAGAGACATTCCTTTACAAGCATATAAATTAGGTGGAGGGCAACTTAAAGATTGGGAAAATCCATTTAGCACAGATCCTGAGCCTCTTAGAAAATTTATGAGGTGCTATGGAAATCCAGAGATGTCTAAGAGAAAGGATAAAAATGGAAGAATGTTTTGGTATGATTCTAAGTGGAATGATGACGCATTATGGGATCATTATAGCGGACTCCCAAATCCTTCTGCTTACGCCTAAACTAATGCACACTAATGCTATATAAAAATAAATCAAATATTTATATGGCAAACGTTGATAACAAGTGTAAGGATCTCACTGTAAGAGATTACTTTTCGGAAAACGGTTATACTGATTCTAAAAATTCATTAGAAGATCTTTATTCATTACAAGCAAAAACACAATCTATGTATTTTGAAAAACAAGGTAAGAAACCTTTTTCAGAATATAATATAGGTGATGTGATAGATTTTTTAATGGTCACTAATCATGCAATCATTGATGAGTTACATGAAATGGTAGATGCAGTTGGAGGAATTGAAGATGGTGAAGGGAATGCAGCATGGAAACCGTGGAAATCTAAGAATCCTGAAATAAGAAAACAAAAACTATCTGATTTAACCCCAGGTGATTTAAAAGAATTAAAAATGGAATGGATTGATGTAATGCATTTTGTATTTAATGCAGGGTTGGCAATCGGTGTTACTCCTAACGAATTCTATAATCTTTACTTAAGTAAGAACGAGGAAAATTGGAATCGTCAAAAAAACAATTATTAATAAATCTATATAAAAATAAAATATGCTTTTAGATATTACACAAGAAGATAAACAATTATTTGTTTCTTATTTTAATCTTGATGGAAAAACGAGATTTAAGACTTATGATCTTAAGACAGAAGATATGTTTAATTGGGAAGTTTGTGATGATGCAGATCCAAAGGCAGATTCAAAAATAAAAAACTGGGATGGCCGATCTGTTAAAAAAGTAAGGTCACGATGGTTAAATAAGTATAGGATTATTGAATACATGGATCAGTTATCTTTTTCTGATAGAGAATTAATTTTTGGTTATCATTTTCCAAGAACTTATTTTGTAGATATTGAAGTTGAGGTAACTGACTCTTTTCCTGAGCCAAGTAAAGCACCTAACCCAGTTACTACAATCTGTATTGTTACTCCAGAAAAACAATGTATTGTTTTAGCAACAAAAGATCTAGATAATAAAACTCAAACTAAAATTCAAAATCAAATAGATGAACATTTTAAAAATATAGATGATGATTTTACTTTTACTTTTAAATGTTTTAAATCTGAGTATGATATGATGTCAACCTTTATGATGTCATTTGTACAAAAATTTCCAATGATGACAGGTTGGAATTATATTAAATTTGATTGGCAATACATAATTAACCGATGTAAGAAATTAGGTGTTGATATTGGATCTGCATCACCTATAGGTAGAAATTTTGGTAGAGATGAATTTCCATGCCATGTAGGAGTAATGGATTATTTAGATATTTATGCAAAGTGGGATAGGACTGTTGATATTAAAGAAGATTTTAAATTAGATACGGTAGGAGAAGCAGTAGTAGGAATTAAGAAAGTTAAATATGAAGGTACTATTCAAGATATGTATGAAAAAGATTATCCTAAATATGTTTTCTATAATGTAATTGATACAGCATTAGTTTATCTTATTCATCAAAAGATTAAGACAATGGATATTGCATTAACTATTGCCCATATGACTCAAATTAGTATATTTAAAGCAGCCTCACCAGTAGCAATTACTGAAGCGCTATTGGCAAGAGAATTTTTAACTAGGAATTTAGTAATGGCAAAAGATCCTAAAGCTCCACCTGCGAAAAGAGAACAGTTTGAAGGCGCATTTGTAAAAGAACCAATTACTGGTATGCATAATGCTGTTGCTGCATTTGATTTTGCTTCTCTATATCCTTCTATTATGAGGCAATTAAATGTATCACCTGAAAGTTTTAAGAAAAAGGTATCACCAGAAAAAAGAAATGATGAAAGAGGAGAGAATAATATTGTATCAGTTACAGGTGCTGTGTACGATACCGAGAGATCTATATTAAAAGATGTTCTTACTAGGTTATATGATCAAAGAAAAGAATATAAGAAAGAATCTTTTAGACTACAGCAAAAAGCATATGATTTAGAACAAGAACAGAAAAGGTCTTAAATAAATAAACAACACTAAACTAAACTACTTATGCAACTTCTGTTGCATATTTAGTCAAAAAGAAAAATAACAATGAGCAAACTTTTTACTGAACGCGTCGAATATAAACCTTTTGAATTTCCAGAATATTATTTAGATGGATGGTTACCACAAGCACAAGCATTTTGGTTACATACTGAAATATCAATGCAAGGAGATTTAAAAGATTGGAATGAAAATATTAAGCCCCATGAGAAGAATTTAGTTGGAAATATTCTTTTAGGATTTGCTCAAACTGAATGCGCAGTATCTGATTATTGGACAGGAATGGTTACAAAATGGTTTCCTAAACATGAGATAAGACAAATGGCAATGATGTTTGGATCTCAAGAAACAATCCATGCAGTTGCTTATAGTTACTTAAATGAAACTTTAGGACTTGAAGATTATACTGCATTTTTACATGAACCTTCGATGGCTGATAAATTTGACTTCTTAATGTCCACTAATGCTGATTATACAGATAAAGATTTATTAGAAAGCAAAGATGCAAGAAAAGAAGTTGCTAGAAGTCTTGCAATATTCTCTGCATTTGCGGAAGGTGTAAGCTTATATAGTTCTTTTGCTGTTCTTTATTCTTTTCAGATGAGAAACTTATTAAAAGGTATCGGTCAGCAAATGAAATGGTCTGTAAGAGATGAATCATTACATTCTAAAATGGGTTGTAGATTATTTAATCACATGTGTTCCGAAGATAAAACATTAAGAGAAGATGTTAAGGAATCGGTTTATGAAGCTGCAAAATTAATTGTAGATATGGAACATAATTATATTGATAAGATTTTTGAAATGGGTGATATTGAAAATTTAAAAGCATATGATTTAAAGAATTTTATTTACAGAAGAACAAACGAAAAATTACAAGAATTAGGATTAGATCCAATATTTGAATATGATGAAAAATCTGCTGATGCGCTAGATTGGTTTTATCATTTAACAGGTGGGCATACGCATACTGACTTTTTTGCAATCAGACCAACTGATTATGCTAAAGCAGGTGAAGGTGATGATTGGGACGATATTTGGTAATAATTAAAAACAAAAAGAAATGACAGCAGATCAAATAGAAAAAGAATTAGGTTGGGAACGTGGTGTTGATTATCCAGAATGGGGGCATACCGATGTTTATTTAAATACAATATCAAGGGGATATTGTTTACCAGGAGAAACTCCAAAGGATGCTTATTGGAGAGTTGCAACAACCGTAGCAAACAGACTTAAGAAACCAGAAATGGCAGATAAGTTTATGAAGTACATTTGGAAAGGTTGGTTAAATTTAGCATCACCTGTATTAAGCAATACTGGAACCGAAAGGGGTTTACCTATAAGTTGTTTTGGTATAGATGTAGCAGATTCAATAAATGACATAGGGCAAAAGAACCTAGAGTTAATGTTATTGGCTAAGCACGGCGGCGGCGTCGGTATAGGACATAATCAAATTAGACCTGCCGGTACAGATATAACTGATAATGGAACAAGTGATGGTGTAGTACCTTTTATTAAAATTAATGATTCTACTATTCTTGCTACTAATCAAGGCGCAGTAAGAAGAGGTGCTGCAAGTACTAACTTAAGTATTGATCATGGTGATTTTTGGGAATGGTTAGAAATTAGAGAACCTAAAGGCGATATTAATAGACAATGTTTAAATACAAACCAATGTGTGGTTATTGGTGATAAGTTTATGAGAAATGTTTTAGAAGGAGATTCAGAATCTAGAAAAAGGTTTGCAGCAGTACAAAGAAAACGTAGACAAACTGGGCAGCCTTATATAATGTATAGAGGAAATGTTAATAAGCAAAATCCTGAAGCATATAAGAGAAACGGTTTAAAAGTTTTTATGACAAACATTTGTTCTGAGATTGTTTTACATACAGATGAAAATCATTCTTTTGTTTGTTGCTTAAGTTCTCTTAATCTTTCTAAGTATGATGAATGGAAAAATACAAATCTTATTTATGATGCTACATGGTTTTTAGATGGTGTACTTGAAGAATTTATCCAAAAGGCTAAATATAGAAAAGGCTTTGAAAATTCTGTAAGAACTGCAGAAAAAGGTAGGGCATTAGGTTTAGGTGTTTTAGGATGGCATACTTATTTACAACAAAGAGGTATCGCATTTGAAGGGTTAGAAGCTCAATATGAAACTCGTAATATATTTTCTCAAATAAAAATAGAAAGTGAAAAGGCAAGCCGAGATCTTGCCGAAGAATACGGAGAACCTCTATGGTGTAGAGATACTGGTTTTAGAAATACTCACTTAAGAGCAGTCGCACCAACGGTTTCTAATTCAAAATTGGCAGGTGGAATATCTGCAGGAATTGAACCTGTGCCTGCAAATATATGGACTGATCAATCTGCTAAAGGAACTTTCATTAGAAAGAATAAACAGTTAGAAGGTTACCTTGATAAAATTGGCCATGATAATAAAAAAGTATGGGATAAAATTATGGCTGATGGCGGATCTGTACAAGGTCTTAAATTTTTAGATGATTGGTGTTTCTTAAAGGGGATATTAATGAAATGTAAAGATGTGCCACAATATCAAGAAGGTGTTCCGTTTAAAGAAGTGTTTAAAACTTTTAAAGAAATTAATCAATTAGAATTAGTAAAACAAGCAGGTGTTAGACAACAATATGTAGACCAGGCAGTATCTTTAAATCTTGCATTTCCAAAAGAAGCTACTCCAAAATGGATTAACCAAGTTCATTTAGAAGCATGGAAGCAAGGTATTAAAACTTTATACTATATGAGAACTGAATCTGTGTTAAGAGGTGATATTGCACAAAAGGCAATGGAAGACTGTGTTAGTTGTGATGGTTAAAAATAAATTATGAAAGATTATACTTATATACTCGGTCCTTGTAGTATTGAAAACGAGGATACTTTTTTAGAAGTGGCCAAAACATTAGATGGCTATATGGGAGATAAAGATTGGTACTTAAAAGGATCTTTTGATAAGGCGAATAGAACTTCTATACATTCTGATAGAGGCCCTGGTTTAGAAGAAGGAATGGAGATTATGAGAACTGTTAAGCATCATTACCCTAACATTAGAATTGTAACAGATATTCATGAACCTAATCAAGCATTACCTTTATCCGAAGTAGTTGATGTTATCCAAATACCTGCATTCTTATGTCGCCAAACTGACCTTTTAGTAGAGTGTGCAAAAAACTTTAATGTCATTAATATCAAAAAAGGTCAATGGTTATCTGCTGAGGCAATGGAACATGCAGTTACAAAGATAAAAGAAGTAGATCCTAATTGTGAAGTATGGGTAACTGAAAGAGGATCTAATTTTGGTTATGACAGACTTATTGTAGATTTTAGAGGAGTGGATGTAATGAAAAAATTTGCAGATAAAGTTATTTTAGATTGTACTCATTCAACTCAAATGGCTGGAGAAGGTATAACTGGAGGAAGTCGTAAGTTAGCAAAGCAATACGCGTTAGCTGCAAAGATTTTTGAGTATGATGGTTCATTTATTGAAACCCACCCAGATCCAGATAATGCAATATCTGACTCTGGTAGTCAAGTAGAATTAGATTGGTTAGTGACTCAAATAAATAATATATGAATCTAGACTATACTAAGTTACTTAATCGTAATCCTATTTCTACCGATCTTGATAAAATCCAAGAATACATAAAAGGAAAAAGAATACTTGTTACAGGTGGTGCTGGCTCAATAGGTAGTGAAATTGTACATCAACTTGTAAAATTTGGTGCTTCTACTGTTACTGTTTATGATAATGCCGAGGCTTCTGTTTTTCATTTAGAACAAGAGATAAGCAAATTATATCCTAAGTCTCATATTAAATATGTAATAGGTGATGTAAGAGATAAGTATAGATTAGAAGAAGTTTTTGATTCCTTTAAGCCTAGTATAGTTTTTCATGCAGCTGCTTATAAACATGTGCCAATGATGGAGGCTAATCCAGTTGAAGCAATAAAGACTAATGTATTAGGTACTATGAATGTCTCAAATATCTCATATATGAATGAGGTAGAAAAATTTGTAATGGTATCAACTGATAAAGCAGTTAATCCAACAAACATAATGGGTGCAACTAAAAGAATTGCAGAATTATATACTCAGTTTTTAGAAACAAAATCAGCAACTAAATTTATTGTTACAAGATTTGGTAATGTATTAGGATCTATAGGCTCTGTAATTCCAACATTTATAAAACAGATTGAAGGAGGAGGACCGGTTAGTGTTACTCATAGAGAAGTTATTAGATATTTTATGACTATACCTGAAGCATGCCAATTAGTATTACAGGCAAGTGTACTAGGAGAAGGTGGTGAAATATTATTATTTGATATGGGAGAACCTGTAAGTATTACAGATTTAGCAAAAAATTTAATAAAACATTTTAATAGTGATGCTAAAATAGAATATGTAGGATTAAGACCAGGTGAAAAATTATATGAAGAACTGTTATGTGATGGTGAAAATATGGTACCTACCGATGATCATAATATTATGAAGTTAAACCACGAGGCTTATGATTTTAAAACTTTAATACCTAAAATAGAAAAGCTATCAAAAATAAGATCAAATGATTTTTATAAAATACTCTTGTTAATGAAAAGTATTGTACCAGAATTTAAAAGATAAATATGATAAAAGAATTATTAGTTAATACGTTATCACCTGAAAATGGTACTTATTTTCATATAGAAAATTTAAATCAGTGGGCATCTAAAGTAGAACTTAATGGTAAATTAGAAACTATTGAAGTAAATGGTAAAATAGCTTCTTATGTTGCATACTATGTTAATGATGAGAGGTATTTTATTACAATGGTATGGACGGATCCTATCCATCGAGGAAAGGGTCTTTCAAAAAAGATAATTAAAAAATTAGTATCATCAACAGATCTTCCAATTGATTTAAGAGTTCATAAAGATAACCCTGCATATTGGTTATATAGGAATCTTAAATTTGAAGACGTTTCAGTCCATGGTGAAGAAATAGAATTAAGAAGAGTTAAAAAGATAGGAGTTATGCAACCTTATCTTTTTCCTTATGCCGGTTATTTTGGTTTAATAAATTCATGCGATAAGATTTTGTTTTATGATGATGTTAATTTTATTATGAGAGGTTTTATTAATAGGCAAAAAATATTGGTAAATGGATCTTCTCATACATTTAATATTTGTTTAAGTAAAGCAAGCCACAATAAATTTATTAACGAAATTGATCTTTTAAATGATAAAAGAAAAAATTTAAAGGTACTAAAGACAATAGAATCTTCTTATAAAAAGGCTCCTTATTTTAATGATGTTTATCCTATAATTGAAAAGGTCATTAATAGCGATTATAAAAAGTTAGATGAATTGGTAATATCTTCTATAGTAAGTGTATGTGATTATTTAGGAATGGATATAAATTGGGAAAGATCCTCGGTTGCAGAAGGTGATACTTGTGGAATGGAAAGAGGTAAGCGCCTTACTCAAATAGCAAAAAACCAAGGTTTTAATAATTACATAAATGTTGGCCCATCAGAACTTTACACAAAAGAACAATTTAAAAGAGATGGTATAAATTTATTTTTTAATAAACATAATGTTAAAGAATATGATCAATTTGAAAAGCCATTTTTATCTCACTTATCATGTATAGATTTTCTCATGTTTAATTCAAAAAGAAAATGCAAAGAATTAATTTTAAGTTATAATGTAATATGAAAAGAATTTACTTATCACCACCTCATATGTCAGGTAAAGAACTTGACTACATAAAAGAAGCCTTTGATCAAAATTGGATTGCACCGATAGGACCTCATCTTAATTTATTTGAAGAAAAGGTAAAAGAATATACTGGTGCTAAGCACGCAGTAGCTGTTACTTCAGGTACTGCCGGTATTCATTTAGGATTAAATGTATTAGGAGTAGGAGAAGGTGACTATGTAATATGTTCTTCTTTAACATTTATAGGAACTGTAAATCCAATATTATATTGTGGAGCTGAGCCTATTTTTATAGATTCGGAAGAAGGGTCATGGAATATGGATCCTCTTTTATTAGAAAAGGCAATACTTAATTCTTCTGCTATAGGTAAAAAACCTAAAGCTATTATACCTGTTCATATTTTTGGTATACCTTGTAATATGGACGCAATAAAAAAATTATCAAATGAATATGACATACCTATTCTTGAAGATGCAGCAGAAAGTCTGGGATCTAAATTTAATAATCAACATACTGGAACCTTTGGCACTATTGGGGTTTATTCTTTTAATGGAAATAAATTATTATCTACCTCTGGTGGTGGAGTAATAATAACAGATAATAAAGAAAAGGCTAACAAGATGAGGTTCTTGTCTACACAGGCAAAAGATCCTATGCCATATTATCATCACACTGAAATAGGATATAATTATAGAATGAGTAATGTACTTGCTGCTATTGGGGTTGGTCAAATGGAAGTAATAGAAGATAGAATCAAAAGGACTAGAGAAATGAATGAAACTTATAGAAAGGAATTAGGAAAATATTTTTATTCATTTCAAGAAGAGTTAGAAACAGATAGGTCTAACATGTGGTTAACATGTGCTATCTTAAATGCTGAAAATAAACCAGATGATTTAATTGCTCATTTAGAAAAAGATAACATTGAAGCAAGAAGAATTTGGAAGCCTATGCATGAACAGCCAATTCTAACTAAGTATTTGAAATATATAAATGGAAATAGTTCTTTATTATTTTTACAAGGTATATGTTTACCATCTGGGTCTAATATGACTGATGTAGATTTAAAAAGAGTAATAAGGTCAATAAAAACATTTTTTAACAAATGATAAATTTTGAAGATTTCAAATTATTAGAGTCTTATATAGGAGAAGAAAACTTTGAAATTTTACTAGAAAAAAATCTTACTAGTGAAATTAACAAAAAGATTAAATTTGGTGTTGTGATGGCAACTCATAAGATAGCAGATGGTAGCGCTCAGACAGGCAGACAGAAGTACATGGATACACCTGCTATATTAAAAGATTCTTTAGGTTCAATCAAAAACCAAAAGTATGATAATTATGTAGTTTATTTAATTGGGGATAAATATGACGGTGACGAAGAAATTAAGACTGTAATGGATAGCGTAATTCCTAAAGGTAAACTTAAATATCACAATCTATCTACACCCGGTGAAAGAAATAAAGGTTTTACTAAAAAACAATTTAGATATACTGCAGGCTGTGGTGCAGTAAATAAAGGTCTACAAATGGCAAAGAATGATGGTTGTGATTATATTGTTAGACTTGATCATGATGATAAATGGACACCTAATCATTTAGAACTTTTAGCAAAAGCATACACACAGTACCCTGAATTAGCATATGTATTTACTAGAAGCCGTAAAAAGGTAGATGCAACAAATAGTTCAAAAAAGTTTATGTACCAACCTAGAGATGAAAGACATACTAATTTAATAGAGCCTAATAATCTAGGATACACTCACGGTGATGTTAGTCATTCTGCAGTTTCATGGAGACCTTCTATGTGTGGAGATCTAAGGTATCGTGATGCTGATGCTCAATGTAATACCGAACCTAAAATATCTAAAGAAAAAACTAATCCTGCTGACGTTGATATGTTTAATAGAATGATGAAAGCTATAAAGGATAAAGGTCACAAATACATGTACATACCAAAACTTACCAGTTTCTATAGAAACAGAAAAGGTAAATTCTAATGAATATATAAAAAAACAATAAAAATTAACTATTATGGAAAAATTTGAAGAAATTAAAGCACTTATCGAATCAGTAGGTGAAGACGTAGATAAGTTCTATGCTAAAGGTAACAAAGCAGCTGCTGTGAGAATTAGAAAATCAATGCAAGAAGTTAAGAATCTTGCACAAGAATTAAGATTACACGTCCAAGAGACTAAGAACAATATGTAACCTTACATAACCACCTTTAAAAGGGCTATCTTTAATTAGATAGTCCTTTTTTAGTTTTTATTATCCTATTATACTTGAAACTTTTTTTAAAACTTCTATATAATAATAAATCAGTTAATTTATATGGAAAGGTGCTTAATATTAGATTTTGACGATACTTTAGTTTCAACTATAGATACTCATGCAAATTCTTGGAAACTTGCAATAGAAAGAGTTCTAAATAGAGATATTCCTATAGAAACAATAATGTCAGATATTAATTATGGCATGGACGTTCTATTAAAGAAATATCAACTAACCGAAAAGGAATCTAAATTAGCACAAGATTATAAAAGAAAAATATTTTCAAAGAATCTCCATAAAACCAAAATAAATCAATTACTTTTATGGGTAATTAAAAATTCTAAATTTGAAAAAGTTATTATAGCTTCTAATTCATCTAGAGAAAATGTAGATAGAATTATGGCTTACCATAATATAAGCCCTGATTTATTCGATCTTATTGTAACTAGAGATGATGTTAAAAATAAAAAGCCACACTCAGAAATGGCAGATTTAATTTTTTCAGTATTTCATGGTTATGAACCTAATGATTTTCTTATGGTTGGTGATTCAGAAGTAGATTCAACATTCGCACTTAAAAACAAAATGAAATGCATACTGGTAAAGTTTTAGTAGGAAATAGTGGAGATAGAGTATATCTTCAAGATGACAAAGTTATTAAAGAAGCAGGTGTTTATCCTATAAAGTTTAAACAACAAATGGATTGGTTAGCAAACTGTACCCATCCTAATTTTATAAAAATTAAACCTATTTCAGATACTTCATTTGAAATGAAAAAGTACCCTACATGGTATGACAAGATTTGTGAACAGCCTTTAATTAAATCAATTGATCAATTGGATGATCTTATTCATATTGCTAATGATTTTGATGGATATGGTGCTGATGTAGATACAAGATCATATTTAGATAAATTAGAAGGTAGAACCGGGTATAAGTATGAAGGTAATTTAGATGCGGCATCTTCATGGGGTTTTGTACACGGAGACTTAACAGTAAGCAATATTCTTTATGATAAAGATTTTATATTTATAGATCCAAGAGGCACAGAAGAACAGAATTATTATGATTATGGAAAACTGATGCAATCATTTGTAATGAAATATGAGGCCCATATATACAATGAAAGGAATTCTAAATATCTTAAGTTCTGTAGAGAAGCTGAAAATATAATGTATGAATGGTATGACGAATATCAATTAAAATTCTTTTTAGCAGTTCACCTATTAGGGGCCGTGCCTTTCTTTGAGCTAAATGAAAGATATGAATTGGCTGGTATGTTCCTTAAAAAAGGTCATGAATTATTTGATGAATTAGAAATAAAATATAGTAAATGAAAAGAGTAAGTAAAGCAATTATATTAGCAGCAGGTCGTTCAACAAGATATGGCAAAAACAAATTAGTAGATCCTATCTTAGGTAAATCAACTGTTGAATATTGTATTGAATTTTGTATTGAGAATGGAATAGAAGATTGCTATATTACAATCAGTAAAGCAGATTTCTTTTTTAAAGATAACGTAAAACTTTCTCATCCTATTATTGAAAAACTAAACAAATACAAAAAGGATATTAATATCTTTTATGAATTTCAAAAGGATGATGAATATGGACCAGGCGCCGCTATAAAGGTTTGGTCTGGTAAATTTAATGAAGCTTTCTTATGTTTATTTGGAGATAATTACTACCAAGGAAATATAGGATTAGAATATCATGATCCAAACAGTACAGTTGTTACTTATAAAGATTATGAAACAAGAGCTAGGAATTTACAATTAGCATCTATATTAGAAAATGTTGTTATTGAAAAACCGCATGGAATTGTTTCAGGAAGGTACTTCTGTGGTTATATGATATTTTCAAAAGAAGCATTTAATAATCTTGACAGTATTAAAATGTCAAATAGAAATGAATATGAAATTACCCATTTGATTAACTCAATGGATAATTTAAAATTTGAAGAATTAGATATATGTTGGTATGACTTAACATATGAAAATGATAAAGAAGTAATAGAAGAATTAATAAAAACATGTTAAATGGAAAATGTTAAAAAAATAGGTTTCTTTAAACTAGGTAAAGCGATTAAGTTTAATGAAAACAGTTGGAGTGCAATCGGTGGTGATTGTGAACCTAAACAATTAATCTGTTCAATTGCAAAAAGAAACCCTAATATTGAATATTGGTTATTAAGCCCAAATGATTTAGGTAAGTTTAGAGCTAAACAAAAACCTAAAGTAAATTCTTTATTTGGCCCTCCTCCTACAGATGAACCCGTAGTTCCTAATAATATTAAGGAATTTCATTCAACTATGAAGGAGAGAAAATCTACTGATGAAACTGTTGAAATTATTCAAGGTTTAGATTTAGATTTTATTTTCTTTTATACTGGTCCAACAAGTACCGTTAATATTCCAGAGTATATTAATAAGAAAGATGGTACTGGTCAAGTTAAGTCATTAGACTTCTTTAAGTATTATGCTGCTCCTATTATTAAATCAATGAATGAGTTGGAAAAGAAAGTTCCTATTGTTGGTTTACTTGTTGATAACCGTTATATTCTTGCATGTAAAGACTGGGGAATTAATAATAGACCAACTTATTACTTAGCACAAAATACATTTACTAAAGAAGAACAATATTTCTGTAACCCACCACTAAGAGATGTTAAAACTATTACATCTACTTATGAATATTCAGGCATTGAAACGGTATTCTTATTAGATAAGAAAAGATATGATACTGATGAATTATTTAAAATGAAAAAGACTGATTCATTTATGATGTTACAGAATCAAGGTAAAGGTTCAGGTGGAATGGATCGTTGGGATCCAGTAAAAGAATATATTGTTGATCAAGAAATAGAGACTGATATTTACGGAAAATGGGATGATGAGATTAAGGAAATGTATCCTAAATGGTTTAAAGGAGAAACGAGAATTGAAACAATGACCGATGAATTACTTGGTACTAAATATACATTCTGTGTACCTATTAAAGAAGGTATGGTAACCTCTAAGTATGCCGAAATGCTACACTATGGTATTATACCATTCTTACACCCGTCTTACGACACCGACTTTAATGTCTTTCCAGAAGGTCATTTTATTAGATGTAAATCAGCAGAGGATTTAAAAAAGAAAATTGAATTCTTAAATGCAAACCCAGAGCATTATAAGAAATTATTTTATAACCTACAAGAAAAGTATCTTAAGGATTCTTATTATACCGGAGAACATGTAGACAACAAGATCTGGGAATCTTATGAACGAGTAACTAAAACTGAAACTATAAATGTATAATTCCGAAACAAAAATCCTAGTCACTGGTGGTGCTGGGTTCGTTGGTACAAATTTTATTAACGATTTATTAAATAGAGGTCATAATCCAAAATGCATTGCGGTTATTGATAACATGGAGCACGGTACTTATATTGCAAAGGTACATGACCAAATTGAAAATTTTCATAAAGTAGATATTAGAAATCAATATGTAGAAAACATTATCCAAGAGTTTTCACCCGATTATGTTTACCACTTTGCTGGTTTAGTTTCTATTTATGACTGCCATGAAGATCCGTATGAAGCCGTAGATAATAATATCTTAGGAAGTATTAATGTAATGAATGGTTGTGTAAAGGCAGATGTAAAAAGAATTATCTTTAGTGAAACTTCTGCAGTATATGAAAATTGTGAAATGCCTAAAGAAGGATTTAACGAAAAGCAATCTGATCCTACTACAATTTATTCTACTACTAAAGCATGCCTTGCTCTATTGGCAGAATCATATCAGAGAACTAAAGGTTTAAATTATACTGCATTAAGATACTTTAATGTTGCAGGGCCTCTACAAGATTATAATAGAACCATCCCACCTGTATTTGCTGGGTTTATTTTAAGAATTAAAGGTAATCATAATCCTATAGTGTTTGGTGATTATATGAAAGCAAGAGATTATATTGATGTATCTGATGTTAATGCATTTCATATTCTTTGTATGGAAAATGAAAACACTGCAAACCAAACATTTAATTTAGGTACTGGTAAAATGACAAACTTAATGGATCTTAAAAATATGATTGGTGAGATTATGGGAGTTGGTGAACCTACATTTGATCACTATGATCCTATTGCAGGTGAAGCTCTAAATATTAGAGGAGATATTTCTAAAGCTAAGTCAATGGGATGGGAACCTAAAAAAGATATCAGAGATACGATAAAAGAAACGATAGTTTATCTTGAAGAAGAAATTAACCAAGGGACTATTGATCCACTAACATTTATGGAAAATTTAGAAATCGAAAAAGTAAAAATTTAATATGGAAAAAGAATTAAAATGGGGTACTATGATTCCGTTAATCGGTGGGAGTGCAATAGGTTGTAAAAAATCTGCAGGTAATGAGCCAGCATTTCATTTAAGCTATGAAGCAATGGCTGCTAATGAAAGTCATATCGAAAAATATTGGCCAGAAGTACCTATGTACAGATTAGATCATGAAGATTTAGATATACCTGAGAAAACATTTCAAGAAGTAGATTATGTAAATTCTGTTTGCCCGTGTGCAGGTTTGTCACAGTTAAATTCTGCGAAAGGTAGTGCATCATCTAGAGGATCCGATGCGGTTCAAAATCAATGGATGTATAATTCAGCAGAGTATGTTTTGGAGAATGTTAAACCTAAAGTACTTTGGGGAGAAAATGCACCAGGGCTTTTTACTAAAATGGGAGAAGGTGTTGTTGACAATCTTAAAGCCATCGGTGAGAAATATGGATATAGCTTTTCATTAATTAAAACTAACACTGAGTTGCATGGAATTCCACAAAGAAGAATAAGAACATTTTATTTCTTTTGGAATACACCAACAGTTCCTATGTTAAGTTGGAAGTTTAGAGAAAAGAAAAATCTTATTGATTATCTTAATGAAATACCAGAAGATGCTACACAACAGGATATGTTTATGGTTGAAGGCAAAGTCAGTGATCATTTTAAACCTTACGAATATGTTTTAGAAAAAGAAGGTTTAACGCATTCTGAATTTGCTGCCAAATTTAAAAAGGGTACTATCGCTCAATATCTAGAAAAGAATGAATTAATACCTGATTGTATTAAATGGTTAGAAAAACATTATCCTAAAAGAGGGTTTTCAAATAAAAAATCTACAAAGACTTTTATTGATATGCTAGAACACCAAGAATACAAAACGAGCCAAGGTTTAGGTTACTGGGATGCATCACCGCATTTCTTCCATGATTCTTTTTCTGCCCTTATAGGTAGAAACATGTTTAATGGTGTTCATCCTATAGAAAACAGATATCTTAATGTAAGAGAAATGCTTCACTTAATGGGGCTACCTTTAGATTTTGGTATTGAAAGTTCAAGGCAAGTAAATCATATTGCACAAAATGTACCAGTTACTACTGCAATGGATATGGCAGATGAAGTAAAGAAATTTTGTAATGGAGAAGCTAAGATGACAAATTACACCTTCTTAAAACAAGATAATACTAGTCACAAAATAATTGACTCTACTGAAATTGGAGCAGAACCAAAAAAGAAGTATAAAGTAAAAAGTATAATTTAAATTAATTATGAAAGATAAAGGATTAGCCATAGGTATATCAAGCCTAGAGTTTACTAATATCTTATGTAGTTATTATCCTAAAGGGATCAAAGAAAAATTTGATATCTATTTATTTGTGGATGATACTAAAATAGATTTAGAAAAGCTTCAGTGTATTTTTGAAGAGCATGATTTAGATATTTTTAAAAATGCAAAGATTATAATTTTAAATGACCTTTATAACCATTACATAGAAAAACATGGTTACGAAGGAAGATCAAAAGAATTTCTATTAAGTCATGGCTGCCTCTTTAAAATATTAATGCCTATATACTTAAAGGAAAAATTTGGAGTAAAAAGAACATTAGTATCAGATGATGATGTATTTATTTTAAACGATCTTAGTTATATGTGGGATGAATATGAAGAGTTTGGCATAAAAAAGGAAAACTTATTTTACATTAGAAATAAAGATAAGTATGAAGTCATGGATTGTTTTAACGGTATTTTTGAATCTAATTTTAGCTTAGATGAAATGAATGCCCTTTCCATAAATGCAGGCAATATAATATATGGAGAAGATCCTAAATTAGAATATTACTTTGAGAGATTTATGAAACACCCATTTATACATCATCAGTATTTTAATTTTACTGGGTATACAAGTTGGACTGTAGAACAAAGATTCCATCACTTTAATGTTCATAGGTATTTAGCAGAAGGAAGAAAGGTTAAATTTACTGAAAGTAAAGACTTAAGATTAATGCAGAATAGAGACAAGATGATGAAAGCAGGTACACCACCAGACAAATATCTTAAAGTAGTTGTACCTTCTATAATTCATTATGCAATAGGTGTAAAGAAGCCTCTATGGTTAAATGATTTTTTACCAGGATTAGAATGGAGATACGGTTTTAAGTATGAAGCAAAATACGAACTTAAAAATATCTTATACGATAAAAATTGGTCACCGCCTTCGTTTAAAAGTATACAAAAGAATGGATTTATATTAAAAAAGGAATTAAAAACAAAATCAATATTTTAAAAGATAAAATTACAAAAAGAAAATAGATGAAAGATAGAAAAAGTATACCTGTTATTGGAGTTCCTGTAGTAAATGGAGTTCATTGGGTAAAAAGATTAATGCTATCAGTTGATTACCCTGTAGATAATTTATTTATAATTAATAATAATGGAAGAGGAGAAATTAATGAAGAATTAGATAAGTTAAAAAATATATCTAATAAATTTATTAAGAATATACACATTACACATTTACCTAGTAATTTAGGAGTCCCGGCAGCTTGGAATTTAATTATTAAATCATTTTTAATGGAGCCTTATTGGATAATTTCTAACCATGATGTTGCCTTTTCACCTGGTTTATTAGAAGAATTTTCAAATATGGCTCAGGATAAACAAATAAGTATGATTCATCCTAGAGCAGGTGTATTTGGTGTAGGTACATATGATTTATTTGCTATAACTGAAATAGGGGTAAAAACGATAGGATTATTTGATGAAAATTTATATCCTGCTTATGGAGAAGATACTGATTATATAATGAGAGTTCTAAATTTAAATCCAAAGGTTTGTAGAGGATTGACTTATACTTATTTACATGGAAAAGAAATAGCCGATTGTGTCAATTATGAAAATAATGGTCGACAAACGTCTAAAGAAGAACCTCAAATGCAAGAAAAATTAAATAATGTTAATTATAAAAATTACAAATATTTAGATGAAAAATGGGGAGAGCATTGGAGAGGTTTAACTCCTTATAAATTTCCTTTTAATAATAAAGAATATTCTAATTCTTACACTTCATGGGATATAGATTATATAAGAGAAAAATATTTAGACTTTTAAAAATAAGGTATTAAGTATTTACTAATAATAATTTTGTACAAATAAGTAAACTAAGTAACAATAATCAATATAATAATAAACAAATAATATTTTAAATGGAAACAAAAATTAACAAAATTGACGGTTATGAATTAAGTTCATTCGTTCGCAAATTACTTCCAATTGACAAATTCATCTTTATGAAAATCGCAAAAGAGGGTACTGTATCTTCTGTGTATTTCCCTGAGAGGGATGCCGTAAAATTGGTTAACACACCTACCTCAGATATATTTGAGGCTGATATTGAAAACCCAGTAAAGGTAAGCTTTTACAATGGTACTAAAGTTATTGATGCATTAAGCCATTTTAATGGTGATGTAAAAGGTCGCATTAAATATACTGAATATGATGGAGAATTAATGGCAAGTGATTTTATTTTAGAAAATGAAGATCTTCAGATTAATTTAGCCTGTACAGATCCTTCGTTATCTTTTATGGAAATGAGTAAAGAAGAAACTGACCGAGCGTTTGATGTGGATTCTAAAATGTTTAGTTTTGATTTACTTACTACTCATGTAGATAAAATGAAATCATTATTTAATTTAGATAAAGATGAGGATATCTTTACTCTCTATATTGGAGAAAAAGGAATTAACATTAAAGGTACTTCTTATGACGCTACGCTATGTCACTCTTATGATTCTGATGTAGAGAAAGGTTCAAAGGTTGTCATATACAAAAAATATGTTAATCTTCTAGATAAAGAAAATTATAAGGTAAGTGTATGTGAAAACAAGGTTGTTTTCAAATCATTAGATACAAATACACACCTTACTGTGGCTGTGGCCATTACTGATGAGGATTAATAATACCTCAAATATAAAAAGGGCATCATAATCGGTGCCCTTTTAAACTTTCTTTAATCTTACCGTATAAAAATAAAAATGACAGAGGAATTACAAAAAATCAACGAAGAAGCATCAAAATTCTATAATTACGAACAGGCTGTTAAATTAATGCTTAACTCTATTTACGGTGCATTTGGTAATCCTTATTTTTATTTCTTTAATGTTGATATTGCAGAAACTATTACACTCCAAGGTAAAGATGCAATTCTATATACTGAACAATTAGTTAATAAGTATTTTAAGGAATTCTGGCATAAGGATTTACCAGCTCATGCTGCTATGGGTATTACTGTAACTGGTAAAATTGAAAAACCTGTAGGTATTTATATTGATACAGATTCAGTGTATGTTAAATTTGATGAAGTAATTCAAAAATCAGAAGGCTGGGTTGGTGATGAAAAAGAATTTATACTTAAGCTTTATAAGGTTAGGTTAAATGGTTACATAGAAAAGATTCTACAAAAATATGCAGATGATAATAATGCAGAAAACTTTTTATCTTTTGAATTAGAAAGTATTGCTAAAAATGCAATATGGTTGGCAAAGAAAAAGTATATGCAGAATATAGTTTGGAAGGATCCTGATATTCATTACGATGATCTCTCTAAGATTAGTTCAAAAGGATTTGAAATCATTCAGTCATCTACCCCTATTTTTGCAAGAGAAAAACTAAAAGAACTATTAACTTATATCTTTTCTGTTAGTGAATTAGATATGGGAGCCTTTGCTTCTTTACTTAAAGATGTTAAAAGGCAATTTAGATTAGCCAATGTTGATCAAATTAGTTTTTCAAGAAAAGTAAATAATTATCAAAAGTATATTGTAAATGATTATGAGCAATTTGAAATTGCATCAAAATGTCCAATTGGTGTAAGATCTGCAGGCTATCATAATTACTTACTAAATAATTCAGGCAAGAAAGGTAAATATCAACCACTAGGAAATGGTGAAAAATGTAAAATGTATTTTTCTGAAGATAAGTCATGTGATGTGTTTGCTTATGCACCAGGTGATTTTCCTTATGAGTTCGCGCCTAAAATAGATTATGATAGGCAATTTGAAAAAACAATATTGGATCCTATAAACAGAGTTGTTACTGCTATGGGTTTTAAAGGATTTAACAGAAATCTTATTTACACAACCAGCCTATTTTAATAAAAATAAAATAAAGATGAAAAAAGATTATGAATTTGTTAAAAGAATAGTTATGAATAATAAAATAAATAGCCCAGATAAGACAAACACAAAAGATTTTCATAACCTATGTAAACTAGCATTAGATCATGGTGGTGATATATCAAAATTATTATTACCATCAAGTGAAACCATCGGTGATGGAATAACTAATGGTTCAATTTTATATCATGAAGGTAAATGGTTATTAAATTTACGAAGAGTCGGTTATTTATTTTATCATAGCGAAAATGAACAAAAGTTTCCTTCTCCGTGGGGGCCTTTAGTTTATCTAAACCCAGAAGACGATGTCGTATTAAGAACTAAAAATTATGTTTGTGAATTAGACGATAATTTTGAAGTATCAGATTGGAAAAAAACAAATACCGGTGGGCTAGATAAAAAACCTAAATGGTCTTTTATTGGTTTAGAAGACGCAAGACTTCAGTTTTGGAATAACACATTATACCAAACAGGAGTGAGGCGAGATACTACTACAAACGGTGAAGGTAGAATGGAACTATCAACTGTAAAAAAATTAGATACAGAATATTTAGAAACAGATAGAGTTAGAATAACTCCACCAGATCCTAGGACTCATGCAAATGGAGGTTCTTACTGTGAAAAGAATTGGATGCCAATTAATGATATGCCTAATCATTACATTAAATGGACATTACCAACTGAAGTAGTAAAAGTTGATCCTGAAAGAGGCACATCAGAAGTAGTACATTTAGTAGACCAACCACATCTAAAGAATATAGTAAGAGACCCAAGAGGATCATCCAATATTATTAAATACAAAGATTACTGGGTAGGTATAATACATGAAGTTGATTTATGGTTTAATGTAGAAAAGGAAAAAGATTCTATTTATTATCATAGATTTATTGTATGGGATAAGGATTGGAATATTAAATATACTAGTGATACTTTTGATTTTATGACAGCCCGAGTTGAATTCACATGCGGTTTAGGTTTTGATGGTAAAGATTTTTTAATCCCATTTGGATTCCAGGATAGTACTTCATATTTATTAAAATTACCGACGGCTGTGTTTGAAAATATTACAAGTATGTCAAACAAAAAGCTTAAACCAAAAAAGACATATGATGAAACTAATAAAAAAAATAAAAATTTATACAATTTCATAAATGATCCTTATAATTCAATTAATGCATTTAATTTAGCAGATGAATATTTTAAAGATGGTCATTGGGCGTCAGCCTTAAGTTTTTATTTAAGGTCTGTTGAATTTACAGATGATCCTATATTGGAATATGACTCGCATTTTATGGTATGCAGATCTATGGCAAATAGACAAAGCAGACCGATTTGCGAATTAAAGATGTGGTATCAATTAATAGAACATAGCCCAAATAGACCAGAAGGATACCAGGCAATTTCAAATTATCATTCATGGAGAGGCAATTTTCAAGAAGCTTATTTATGGTCTGATATAGGTTTAAGAAATAGTACAGTTGAACCTAAGCAGATAAGTATTAATCAAGGGCCTATAGGATATAAAAAACACTTTGAAATTCAGAAAAATTTATATGGTGGTAATGCTTATACTAAAACAGAAGACAAATTAAATCAGCTTAAACATTATCTATCACTTGATGATAAATCTTCTTATCCACCAGATCTTCATACTTGGATTAAGGAAGAAGCTGAAAAATATAATTTAATAAACAAATCATAATTTTTCTATATAATAATAAAATAAAACAAATATGGCAAAAGAATTCTCATTCGCAGATTTAAATAAAGAAATGTCAAAACACTCCACATACGGAGAGACATTAGATAAATCAACTATTTCAGAAATAGATCATTATATACCAACAGGAAATTGGCATCTTAATGCATGTTTAACTGGCTCTCTGTTTGGAGGATATCCTAATAATAGAGCAGTTGCATTAGCCGGGCCTTCCGGTACTGGTAAAACTTATCTTATTTTAAATGCAATTAAACAAGCACAAGCACAGGGTTATAGCATTGTATTTTATGATTCTGAAAATGCTGTAGATAAAACATTAGTAGAGAAGTTTGGTATTGATCCAACAAAATTCCGTTATGAGCCATGTAATACTGTTCAAGAATTTAGAACCTCGGTAACTGCTATTACTGATGTATTAATTGAACAAAAGGCAAAAGGTATTGCTTTACCTAAAATCATGGTGGTATTAGATTCTGCAGGTAACTTGGCAACGCAAAAAGAAATTGATGATGCTAAAACCGGAAGTAGTAAAGCTGATATGACAAGAGCTAAACTTTTAAAATCTACATTCCGAATCATTATGACGCAATTCGGTATATGTAAAATTCCATTCTTATTTACAAATCATACTTACCAAACACAAGATTTATTTTCAAGGCAAGTAGGTGGTGGTGGAACTGGTCCTGAGTATGCTGCTTCTATTATTTTATTTTTAGGTAAAGCTAAACTAAAAGAAGGCATAGAACAAACCGGTATTATTGTTACTGCTAAACCAAATAAGAATAGATTTGCAAAACCAACAAACATTAAATTCCATATATCTTTTAATAAAGGTATGAATCCTTATATTGGATTAGAAGAATATATTAGCTGGGATACTTGTGGAGTTGAAAGAGGAAGGTTTATAAATGAAAACGCATTTAAGAAATTAACTGATATAGGCAAGGCTGAGTGTAGAGAACATACTTATGAAAAAGACGGTAAAGATGTTACTATTTATTTTCAACCTGCTGCAACTGCACGTAAGATTTGTGTTAAACATTTAAATGATACCGTTGACCTTAATCAATTATTTACACCACAAGTAATGACCGATGATGTATTAAAAGCATTAGAACCAATCGTTGCCGCTAAATTTAAATATGGTGAAGAACTTGATGTTGAAAATTTAACCGAAATGCTAGAAGCCGATGTTACCGAAAAATCTTAATACTGCAAAACTTAAAGTAAAGCACGTATTAGGAAATCATACAACATTGCCTAACTATCCAGATGCTGAGGATATTATATATGAACTAATACGAGATTATTGTGGAAAGGTTGCAAAGGAGATTAAATTTACTAATGTATCCTTAAAGAAAAAGTATAGCCTAGATGACAAAAAGGCTAATGCTATAATTATGCAACTTAGAAACGATAAGATAATTAAAGTATCATTATCTAATTCTGCTTATACAACGTATGAAGTAATAAAAAATCCATATAAATGATATATTTAAACCCTACCGCTACATGGCATGAACCTTTGCCTTTTACACAAAATGATTATGAAAATTTTAAATTTAAGTTTAATGGCTTAAAGGGTGTAAGTAAAAATTATTCACAGTGTTATCAAGATTTATTTGTTTTGGCAGCTCATAATGGCAAAAGAAACGGAACATTTTTAGAAATAGGTGGTGGTGCTCCATTTTACGGAAATAACACTGCTCTTTTATCAGAATTTGGATGGTCAGGGATATCATTAGAGTGGGATGAATCTCTATGTAACGACTGGAAGGCATTTAGACCTGACAGTAATATTCTTCATGCCAATGCGCTTGAGTTTGATTATTATACTGAATGTAAAAAAATATCTAAAGATAATCATATTGATTATTTACAATTAGATATTGACCCTGCGGTTAATACTTATAATCTACTAGAGTTAATACCTTTTGATAAAATTACTTTTGGTGTAATAACCTATGAACATGATTGGTACATAGAGACTAGCGAATACCGAGATTTATCCAGAAAGTTTTTAATTGATAAAGGCTATATTTTAATTGTTGCAAATATATCACCAGATGATGATAGCCCATATGAAGATTGGTGGATACATAAAGATTGTATTAATTCTTTAAATGAAAACATAAAAATTGATACTAATAAGCATGTATTATTCGCAAAAGATTATATGATAGAAAAACCTAATTTATCTACACTTAAGTAAGATTAAACTAAATATAGTTTTTGCTATATAAAAATAAACAAAGATGAACTCCAGTACAGATCACGAAAAAATATTTTTTAATTACTTTCTTAAAAAGCCTCACTATCTAAAAAGTACTGGTCCTGGTTTCTTTTCCAACAATGATTTAGATCATATAGCAAAATTATCAAAAAAGTTTTATACTGATTTTGGTGAAAGTCCATCAAGAGAACAAATGAAGGCTCTTATTAAAGATGACCCTAATGAAATTCCCGATAGCATAGTATCCAGTATTTATGATATTAATATTAATGAATATGATCAAGATTGGTTAAAAAGAACTGGAGAGTCCTGGGTTAAATGGAAACATTTTGATAAGCAGTTAGTAAGAACAATTGAATATGTAAAAACTCAAGATGTATCTCCAGAGAATGTTGAAGATGTAGTAACTCGTGCAATTGGTATGATTTCAACAGAAGGATCATTAAACTTTGATACTGATATTGGATTAGACTTTTTTAAACCAGAAGATCATGTTCAGAGAACATCAAAGAAAATAGAGACAGGTTGGACTTTCGTAGATAATGTATCAGGTGGTGGGTATGATACAAAATCATTAATTGTTTATGCAGGAGAACAAAATATCGGTAAATCTATATGGTTAGCAAATGATGCTGCAAATTTTGTTAGGATGGGTCATAACGTAGTTTTTATTACTGCTGAAATGTCAGCACAAAAAGTATTAAAAAGAATAGGTTCTAATCTACTAAGTATTCCGATGCCACAGTATGATGAAAAAACTGGTAATAGAGATTATATGAAAAGGCGTTTAGAAAAAATATCTCGAGGTTTATTACCACCAGGTAAACTTTTTGTAAAAGAAATGCCAACATCACAAGGTACTGTTTTAGATATAGAAGCATACCTAAAAGATTTAGAGGAAGCACAAGATCATAAAGTAAATGTATTAGTTGTAGATTATATTAACATTCTTGCAAATTATAGAAATCCTAATACTGAAAATACTTATATGAAGATTAAACAAATTGCAGAAGATCTTAGAGCATTAGCGGTTAAGAGAGATATGTTAGTTATATCAGCAACTCAAATTAATCGTGGCGCATGGGATGCAACAGAAGTAAGAATGGAAAATATAGCAGAATCTGCAGGTCTTGCGCATACTGCTGATGTAATGTATGCTTTGATACAGGATTCTATGATGCATGCAAATAGAGAATATTGGTTAAAGGTTTTAAAAATTAGAGATGGGCAAGGTAAAGGAACTCGTTGTAGATTCAATATAGATTATGATCACATGAGGTTAACAGAAACAGATGATATAAATTAAATAAAAATATATGTGGGGTAAAAAGAAAAAGCCTAAATTAGATGAGAATGGAAAACCTATTCCACCTAAATTAGCAGATAAAGATAAAATCTTTAATAATACATACGGTGATCAAGATGTAACCGAAAACAAAGTAAACTTCACTGTTGCTGCTACTTATGGTGATAGTATGGATCCGGATGATAGGATGCATTATGAATTATTAATAAAGAAAATTGATAAGATTATAAAAGGTAGTGAATACGAGCATTTAAATGAAGCAACACCAGAAGGTGTTATTAAAAAATTAAATAAGGTACAAATTAATCGAGTATATTCTCATATTATTGAACATTTAGGTGATGGATATACAAGAGTAGATTTATTTAGTGTCATATCAGATTACTTTGATGTATTCCCTAATAAATTTTATAACTCACTTTCTAATAAATTTAAGGATGAACTTATTAAAGAATTAGATGACAAATATAATATCCTAGAAAAAAGAAAAATCAGAAAATTATTTTAATATGGCAAAAGTTTGGATGGTAAGTGATTCGCATTTAGGCTGCAGGTCAAATTCTGTATTATGGTTAAGCATTATTGAGGATTACTTTTTTGAATTTTTTATACCTTTAGTTAAAAAGGAATATAAAGAAGGTGATGTTCTTTATCATTTAGGAGATGTGTTTGATAATCGTCAGAGCGTTAATTTAGCTGCACAGGATTTAGCGATAAGAGTATTTGAAGAACTCGGTAAAATATTTCCAGATATACATATCATAGTTGGCAATCATGATATTATGAGAAAGAACTCCAATGATATAGCATCTGTAGATTGTTTAAAATATTTACCTAATGTTACTGTTCATAAGCAACCTAAGATTTTAAAGTATGGGAATACTAAATGTTTACTTATGCCGTGGCGTAGAGACCACGCACATGAAAAAGAAACTTTAGATTCTATTAAAGAAAATATTGATTATATGTTTTGTCATACTGAAACAAGAGGTGTACAAACTTCTCCTAGTACAAAACATTTACATGAAGGTGGTAATGATGTAGGTATATTTAAAAGATTTAAAAGAGTTTACTCTGGACATATTCATTATAGACAAGATAAACAAAACTTTGTGCTTGTAGGTAACCCTTACCAAATGACAAGATCTGATAGAGGCAATCAAAAAGGTATCTATGTATTGGATTTAGATACTGGTAAGCATGAATTCTTTATGAATAAGAGGAGTCCAGAATTTATAAGGTATTATATTAATGATATCTTGGAGATGCGTATGGATGATATAAAGAAAGAAATAAAGGATAATTTTGTGGATGTTTTTATACCATCAAATGTACTAGGTAAATATAACATTAATATGTTTATGGATTATTTAGATGGTGTTGCCAGAAAATTAGAACCTAGAATATATGATGAAGAAAATCCGTATGATAGAGAAGATGGGGAACTTTCTGATTTTAACGGAGAACTTAATTTAATGAATATAGCAGCCGAGTATATTAATTCTTTAGAATATGAAGATGATTTAAAAGAAAGATTAAAAACATCAGTACAGGATTTATATAAAAGAACATTATCACCTAACTATGAAGATTAAAAAGGTAGAATTTAAAAACTTTGCAAGCTATGGTAACCGAACACAGGTAATAGAATTTGATAAAGATAAAAGTGATCTTTATTTAGTTCTTGGTGGAAACGGTGCTGGTAAAAGTACTCTTGCAAAAGTTATAACTTATTTATGCTATGGTAAGGTGGAAGGATCCACTTTAAAGGACTTACCTAACAGGGTAAATGGCGCTCTTTGGGGTAAGATACATTTAGAATCTAAAAATAATACCGTTGAGATAGAAAGAGGAATTAATCCTGGTATATTTAATGTTAAAATAAATGGATCTGAATATGATGTTGCAGGTAAAGTAAACTTGCAAGATTTTTTAGAAACAGAAATTTATGAAATCCCTTATCATGTTTTTAAGAATGTAATTATTTTATCTGTAAATGATTTTAAGTCTTTTATTACAATGTCACCTTATGATAAGAAAAGGATTATTGATAAAATATTTGGATTTTCTATTATTAATGAAATGGCTGAAGCTGTTAAAGAAAAGCGGAGATCTATTATTGAAGAGATAAGAACGTATGATGATGAAATAAGAACCCTTAATGAATCTATAGAATCTGTAATTGATAAGATAAAGCATTTTGAAAAAGTTAGTAAAAACAAAGATGCTGAAAAGATTAAAATTCTTAAAGAAAAATTGTTACAGTTAAATGAAAATAGAAAAAAATTAAAAGATCTTACTTCTGCTACAAAAATCAATCTAGAAAAATTAGATGAAAATTCAAGAAAGCAAAATAATAAAAAGTCAACATTAAATTCTAAGATTAATACAGTTAAGAAAGAACTTAAGCTATATGAAAACAATGCATGCCCTACATGTACTGCCCCTCTTAATTCTGATTTTCATTTAGATATTAAAAAGGAAAAACAAGATTCTTTAGATTTATTATTTATTGAATGGAATCAAATAAAGGACGATGCAGAAAAAGCAGAAGCTGAATTAACTGATCTTAGGCAAAAAGGTAGAAAGATACATGTTAAGGTTGGGCAGTTAGAAACTCAGATGGAAGCCATTAAAGATAAGTTAATTGAAATGGCTGATAAAGATGAATCTGAATCAGGTTCCCATCTTAAGCAATTAGTAAAAGATTTTAAAATTAGGAAAGACGATAAATCAACCGGTAAGTTAAAGAGTGAAGGGGAGGATTATTATTTAACTATCCTAGAAAATATTATGGGTGAAAATGGAATTAAGAACTTAGCAGTAAGATCTATTCTCCCTTCGTTTAATAATCATATTCTTTTAATGGGCCGGGAGATGGGCATACCTTTTGGTATTAGATTTAATGAAAAGTTTTATTGTTCATTACATCATCTAGGTACAGAGATTAGCCCTAAGACGTTAAGTACTGGTGAAAAGAAAAAGGTTGATTTTGTAATTATTATGGCATTAATGAAAATGATTAAAGTTAGATTCCCATCTCTTAATATTTTATTCTTGGATGAAATATTTTCTTCTATTGATTCAGATGGTGTTCATCACATAATTAATATACTTCATAACACTATTCAAGATATAGGACTTAATACCTTTGTTATCAATCATACAGTTTTACCAAGTGAGTATTTTGATAAAAAGATTGAAATAACTAAAGATGGTGGCTTCAGTGAATTTAACATTGAATCTATTGGATAAATAGAATATAAACAAAGTCTAATAGATGTCAGCATATAATCAAGAATTTAATAAAGATAACACCATACTTCGGTATCTAACCGTAGGCATGTTAGCCGAGCTTAGTAAAAAGGTATATTATTATAATCAAATAGATGAAGATACTTTAAAGAAAATTGAAGTACCTTTCTTTTATTCTATTTCTGGTAATGAGAGATTTCTTTTAGATAATTTTATGTTTGATGCTGAAGCAGCAGGAAAGGCAATTGGAGATTATGAAGTTGTACCTCGTGGTATTATACAGATGAATTCAATGTCCATTAATGCAGATGAACAAACTAATAAATTTACAAGAGCTGAGTTTGTAAGAGAATGGGATGGTGTTCTAAAAACATTTTCTTTAATGACCAACTTTTTACCTATAACTATAGGATTTGGTGTAACTATAATATGTTCTAATAATTTAGAAATGTTAAAAGTTACTGATTCTATTATGAGTAAATTATATAAAGGTACGTTATTTAATGTAGATTTAGGCATGTTCAGGGTTAATGCTTCAATGTCAGTACCAGAAGATTATTCACAAGATAGATTATTTGAATGGGGTCTTAATGATAAAAAGGAATTTCAAGTTACTTTTGATATGGAATTAAAATCATTTATGCCAGTATTTGAAAGTGGTATTTTATTGCCTGAAATTGATTTTATTACTAGGGAAGCTATAAAATCAAATCCTAGCTCAAGTGGAGTAGGCCAATTAAGATGTGATAGCAACGGCAATATGGGAATTTATTTTGGAGGGGTATTTCAAACGTTCGATTTTAATAGCGATGATATAAAAGTTGCACCAATTAAAACAATGGATAGTAATAGTGGATTTAATAGTACTACGAGCAAAGAAGCTGGTGGACCGTTTGATGAAAGACAAATAGATTCTTCACCACCACAGACAGAAACATCTGCTAGTAAGACTTATCGTAATGCTAGTAATGATGAAGGATAATTAACTCTAAGTTCTTAGAATATATAAAACAAATCAAATTCTATAATATGGAAAAAGTTATTAAAGAAGGACAAACTCAAGTTTATGCAGATGGTGCTATTGACCGTCAATTTGGTATTAATACTGATGCTCCTTACCTTAATATGCCACCACAGCAATTAATTGATATTGTTGGGGTTTTATTTGCACAGAGTGGCAAAACTAAACTAGATGGTAAAAACGGTAAAGTAGTTGAAAGTGGACCAATGTCGGATTCACAAGTACTTGCAATTCTTGTAGGTATGGGAACTCCTCAACAATTAGCAATGAGTGCTATTAATGCCTTCAAAGGAAATCAAACAGAAATTACAGAAAATAATAATAAACAAAAAAATCATAACGAAATGAAATTTACAATTGCTGAACTGCACGAAAATGTTATGAAGAGCATCGAAGCTTTAAAGGTAATGAATTCGGATAACTCCAGAGTTTCTTATTCTGCTAAGAATGCCCTCAACATTTTAGAAGAATCTCTTAAGGTATTCCCTATGAGATTTAAAAACGAAGAAACTGAAGTTATCAGTGAAGAGATAGAAAATAGTGTTAACCCTATGTTAAAGTTTAACATTGCAAAATCCCTTCATTCAAAATTAGCTTCTTCTGATTGGTTAAATCCAATTAAAGAATTAAGATCTTATATTACAGGAGCTTATGAAGATACTAAATGGTCATTCAGAGTAACTGAGGCTATCACTCGTACACAATCACAAAAAGGTAAAATGTATGAAGGATTAGTAAATGACCTAGAAGGTTTATTAAATGAGTCTTCGGATACTATTAAATCTAAATTTTCTACTATAGCTGCTAAGAATCCATGGTCAATGGATTGTAAAGCCATTCTTAATGAAATGAAAGCTGAAGATAATAAAGCTACTGCGAATGGAGGTGGAACTATTTCTACTATTCTTTCACCAGTTTTAGAATCAGAAAACGGATTAACATTCCACTTACATGGAAAGAATTATAACTTTGACGGAAAAACAATTACTGAAGCTGAAGTTAAAGATCCAAGATTCTTTGATATATTAGAAGGCTTAGGTATGTTTAAGAATATGAATAATACTTTAGTTACTTTTGGTGAAGGTAATGACAGAACGTTAGAATACAATTTAACTGAAGGTACTATTAAATTAGGAAGTAATGATTTAACAAATGCTAGTATAATTGAATTAAAAGAATCTTTAATGGCTCTAAACTTTTTCGGTTATAGAAATCAATGGAAAATTGATAAAGTATGTAAATTCTTTGAATCTGTAGATCTTCTTGCTGAAATGGATAATTTTACTAACATTACATCAAACGAATACAAAAATCTTAGTTTAACTATGATTAATGTAAATGAAGGTATTTATGTAAATAAAGTTAATTCAGCAATGCACGTAAATGAAATGGTATTTGTATCATCTGCAACAGAGACAGTTAAATTGGTTAAAGAATTTATTAATTATGATGCTTCTCCAATTTTATCAGAACAACTAATTGCTGAAAATAATGAAGTTGCTAAGGTTGAAAAATCAAGATCTGATATTTCAGATAAGATTTCATTTTTAGAAGAAAAGAAAGCAAAGGTAAAAGAAGCTATTAATAAACTCGGCGAAACTGAAGAACTTACAGAAGCAATGAATCTTTTAGAAGAAGAAATTTCTAAGTTTGAAAAATCTTTACAAGAAACTTATGATAGAGTTGTTTTAGGTGGTAATAAAGGCGATAAGTCTAAAACCAAAAAAGGTGATGAGGATTATGAAGATGAAGAAAAGAAAGATGAAGCATATGATAAAGTTGTCTTAGGTGGTAATAAAGGCGATAAGTCTAAAACACACGACGGCGAAGATTATGAAGATGAAGATGAAAAGAAAGATGAAGCAGTAACAGAAAAAAAAAGTCGTAACGATTATTTAAACGACGGTTTTGTTGAAGCTGAAATTAATAAAAACGGAAATGGTCTTAAAAGAGGCCAGGAAGTTATGGTAAGTGCTGAAGATTATACTTCTTTAGGAGATGATGATTCTTTAGAATGTATTGATCCTAAAAGTGGAAAATCTACAATCTGCCCAAAAGGTCAACTGAATGTTAAGATTTAATATTCTTTACTAAAATAATAAAGCCGGTAGTAATAATAAACTATCGGCTTTTTTTGTATATAATAATAAATAAAACATTTACAAAATGGCAAGAAAAAGAAATTACTTAAATAATAGGGATCTTCTTGAAGAAATAGTTAAATCTAAAGAATTAGATGAATTAACCCCAAAGGCATTGGAATTTCTAATGTTATTGGCAGACAAATGTTCTAGAAAATTATCATATGCAAATCCTGATGATAGACAAGACTGTATAGCATCTGCTTATATGGACTTATTTAAATATTGGAGAAACTTTAACCCTGAAAAATCTACTAATGCATTTGCTTATTTTACTGAAATATGTAAAAGGGGGTTTGCAAAAGGTTGGAATAAATTACATCCTAGGAAATATGCTGGTACTGTATCAATTAATGGTAGTGCTGACAGTGATGGGATTTATACAATATAATTTTTAAATGAGCATCAAAAAGGTAAAGCCTACTTCTAAGTCCGGATTTAAGCAAGGGTATTATAATCCTATAAATCCTCAAAAGTATATAGGACCTCATCCTATCATATATAGAAGTAGTTGGGAAAGAAAATTTTGCCATTGGTGCGACCACAATGAAGATGTAATAAAATGGGCATCTGAACCTTTTTCTATAAAATATTTTAATATGCTAGATAAAAAGTTTCATAATTATTATCCTGATTTTTATATTAAAATGGATAAGGACGGAATAACAGAAGAATATGTAGTTGAAATAAAACCAAAGGCACAATTACAAAAACCAAAGGCACCAAAAAGAAAAACAGCAAAGGCATTAAAAAACTTTCAACATGGTTATGAAACTTATGTTAGAAACCTTTGTAAAACTGAAGCATTAAATAAAATGGCTAAACAAAGAAATTTTAAAGTAATGCTTTTAACAGAAGACTCAAAATTATTCTAATGGCAATAATAGGATCCTTTCAAGAAGATTTAGATATTTACCTCGCAGATTATAAAGGGAGGTCTGGAGCATCCAAACAATCTGAAAAAGACCTCAGTGGTATTGGGAGTATCGCAAAAGGATTATTAGATAACGGTAAGATGTATTCTTTTGAATATTTTACTCCAGACGAAACTTTCTATGATACTTATCCTTTAGTATTAGGTTTAGGCAAAAGTGACAATGATCATCAATTAGGTGTAAACATCCACTACATTCCTTATGATGCTAGAATACCTTTTCTTTCTGATGTTTTTAAATCATTTAAAAGTACGATCACTTCTGCAATAAATAAGGCACCAGGTAATCCTATGGCTCAACCTAGGTTAAATGAATTTACATATGATAATTTAAAAAAATCACTAGGTAGAAAATATAATCTTACTTATGCAGTTAGACAGTATAGATTAGATAGAATGAGAAAACCTAGAATGTTAGGTTATGAAGATTGGTATATAGGTGCTGTAAACAATCAAAATCATTTCTTTGGTGGAAATATTAATGAAGCACAAGCATTATATTACAAGAATATATAAACAATAAAAGATAAAACAATATGGCAGGTTTTACTGACAGAAGAGGACCCTTAAGTACAGGTAATCCAGTAAGGAAGATTTTAAAGGATCTTTCTAATTTAGGCATGGCTTATGATGATATGATCATTCGTAATTCACGTGCAGTAGGGTTTACTGAAAACCAAATGGGTTATACGTTTAATCCAATGGGCTCAGACGCTGATGATATGTATAGTGCATTTGCTGCTCTATCATTAACGGATACTACAATGAAAAAGAATATCTCTATTTTTGATAGAGATTATGAAAGAAAGAGAGATGAGCTTAGACAATATGCGGTACAAGATGAGATAGAAGATATCCTAGATGTAATTACAGATGAAGCAATTGTATTTGATGAATCTAATTTTATGGCATACTCTGATTTTCATGGACATATTGCAAGTTCTATTGAAGATGAAATTGGTGATGTATATAATAACCTTTATAATTATTTTGGTTTTAACGATTCAGTTCAGCCTTGGAATTATTTTAGGAAATGGTTAGTAGACGGATTCCTTGCCTTTGAGATAGTATATAATGATAAACAGACGGAGATTATAGGATTTAAGGAATTAGACCCTATTTCATTAATGCCTGGTATTGATACTGACACTGGAAAGAAGCAATGGGTACAATATAAAGGACAGGGTGCAAAAGAAAGAAAGTTATGGGATTCACAAATTATATACCTTTCATATTCTCAGGTTAATTCACCAATGAGAATATCTTATGTTGAAAGATTAATAAGATCATTTAACCTTTTAAGAATTATGGAAACTACTAGAATTATCTGGGCTGTTTCTAATGCTTCATTTAAAACCCAATTTATTATACCGGTAGGTGGTAAATCTAAAACAAGAGCAAAACAATCTCTAGCTTCATTAATGAATTCGTATAGAGAGGTTGTTGATTTTAATCAAGAGAGTGGTGAAATTGTAACTAACGGTAAACCAATGATGCCATTCAATAAAGAATACTGGTTACCTTCTAAAGATGGCGAATCTCCAGAGATTAGTACAATTGGTGGTGATGGACCAGATCTTGGTGATACAGAATCTCTTAAGTATTTTGCAGATAGATTAAAATTAGCTTCTAAAATACCTTTTTCTAGGTTTGATAAAGAAGGTGGTAATACTTATGATATGGATGCTAGTGGAATGCTAAGAGATGAAATTAAATTTTCTAAATTTGTTGATAGGTTAAGATCTATATTCCAGGAAGTACTTGTTAAACCTATGTATCTTCAAATGTGTCTTAATCACCCTGAATTAAAAAATGATGTTTCTTTTAAATCTGGTTTAGGTCTTAATTTCGTTAAGGATAATGTTTTTGAAGAAATGAAAGAAATGGAATTACAAACAAAAAGAGTTGATTTTATTGGTAATCTAAAAACTCAATTAAGTACCATGACTGCTGAAATGGAGGAAATTCCATACTTCGATTTAGGATTCTTGGTTAAGAGGTATGGTGGATTTACTCGTGAAGATTTAAAGGCTAATGCTAGAGCAAAAGAAAGGGCTGATTTAGAGAAGGAAAATTATTCAGATGAAGATATTGAAAAGATCCTTTTAGGTGCTGATAAGGCAGATTTTAAACCTGAGAAGAAAGAGGGAGCAGCAGATGAAGATCCATTAGCAGACCTCTAATAAAAACTTTACAGAACTTATAATATATAAATCAAATAACTAGAGAAAATGTCAGGAAAAAAATTATTAATTCTTGAAAGACAGAAATCAAATTTAGATATAACCACCGGTGAAGACGGTTCAGTTGTATTAGAAGGTGTATTTACTGAGTTTGATGTCAAGAACAAGAATAACCGAATTTATGAGGAGAAAGAAGTAATGCCTCACATTAATGAATTACAGGAAAAGGTTAAGACCAATAAGCTTTTAGGAGAATTAGACCATCCTAAGGATTTTGATGTTAGTTTGGCTAACGTCTCTCATGTTGTAGAATCTTTAGATTATGATAAAGATAAAAAACAAGTTATTGGTAAAATAAGATTATTAAATACTTCTAAAGGTAAAGAAGCGCAAGCTCTTATTAAAGATGGTATTCCTTTACATATTTCAAGTAGAGCTGCTGGTACAGTAGATGAAAATGGTAAAGTTAAAATTAAAAAGTTTTTTACTTATGACTTGGTCGCAGATCCTGGTTTTGAAAATGCTGAACTGTCTAGAGTAAATGAATCTTTTGGCCTAAGCAATGACGATGGCATATTAATTTACGAAATGGAAGAAACTGAAAATAACAACAATAATAAAAAAGATCTAACAATGGAAAATAAAAACTATGTATCCGTCGAAGATTTTCAAAAGTATACTGAATATGTATCTGGAGTTCTAAGTAATGTTAAAGAATCTACTAATTCTAATAATGATGAGGTAATGGAAAAACTTATTAAGTACACTGAGCATATTGCAGATAAAGTAAATCAGGTTACTGATTATGCTGAGTACTTATCAGAAAACTTAGACAAAAATATTTCTTACTCTGACTACTTAGCAGAGAATGTAAATTCAATTAAAGATTATGCTACATATTTAGCTGAAGAGCTTGATGGTAGTATTCAATACGCAGAGCATGTTGCTGAGATGGCTGACAAAGGAATTCAATATTCTAACTATGTTGCTGAAAACGTAGAAAAGAGTATTGATTATTCAGAATATGTTGCTGAAAAGGTTGATCAGAATATTGCTTATTCTGAATATCTTGGAGAAAATGTAGATAAGAGTATTAAGTATTCTGAATACATTGCTGAAAACATTAATACACCAAAGGCTGATTCAATTAACGAAGGTACTGTTAATGAATACGGTAAAATGGAAGGTGCAACTCCAACAATGGAAGAAGTTTCAAAATGTATGGGAGAAGGTATGACTTACGAACAAGTTTGTGAAAAGTATCCTGACGCAGATAAAGCAAAATTAAAAGAAATGTGTGAATCATGTGGTAAAACTCATGAGACTGTAGATTATAAAAATTCTATTGAAGAAAAATTAGAAAAGTTAATTGCAGCTGCTGAAGTTAAGAATGTATCTGAAATGCACTTTATGAATTTCTTAGGAGAATCTAAAAAGAATGAATTTAATTCTTTATCTACAGAGAAGCAAGCTATGATTGTAGAATCAATGAATTCTAAACCAATTATGTCAACTATACAAGCTGAAAATATTTGGGAATCTAATTTTATTGAAAAGAAAAATGAATTAGATGTAGTTACTGATATGCCAGAAAAATTTAAAGAAAAGTGGAATAACCTTTCTGAGGCAAGACAAGGTCAAATTATTTCAGAATCAAGGTTTCACCCAGTTGGCAATCAATATGGAATTAATAATTTCTGGGCAACGAGAGATTTAAGAAGTTCTCAAATAGTAACAGAATCTATTAATGAAAGTAAAACTGCTGCTGAGTCTGCAAACAAAAAAGAACCATTAGTAAATGAATCTTTTGCAACTGACTTAGTAAACAAAATGAAATTCAGATTAAATAGATAATCATTTAATCTAAAAGATATTAATCGAATGGTCAAGAAGAAAAGGACCGAGGCGATTAAAAACCGGAATTGAAAAATTCCAAAATGCGAAAATAAAATTTAAAAATGTACGCAAATCAATTAATCAATGAGGCCGAGGTTCAAAAGACTTGGGGCCCAATCATTGAGGAGGCTACTGGAATTACTGAAAAGTCTAAGTTATCTTGGATGTCTAAGTACTGCCATTACCATAACCTTAATGAAAGTGTATATAATACTGTACACTTAAATCCAAACATGAATGTTCAAGGTATGAACGCTACGTCTTTTCCTAGTGATCCTACTACAATGAACAACTTCAACAACGGTATGACTCCAGGTTCTGGAGATAGACCATTTTCTTTGTTACCACTTGCTATGCAAGTTGCTGCTCAGACTGTAGGTTTAGACTTAGTACCAGTTGTACCAATGCAAGGTCCTATGGGAGTATTAACTTACCTAGACTTCGTATATGGTGGAGGTAGAATACAAGATGCAGGTGGTAAAGCTACTGATTCTGCACCTTTATTAATTAAATGTGGAATTACTGCCGTAGGTGGTGCTGCTTTAGCACTTGCTGTCGATGATGTAATTTTTGCTCAAGCTGCTGTAACTGCTGCTGCTGGAACTTCTGTTGCTCCTTATGAATTAACTTTTGTTGGTTTATCAAGAATCGATGGAAAGTCAATCTTCAGAGTAAGAGGTAACGATAACGCTGCTGCGGTATTCGCTAACACTCCTGCTCCTTACCAACAAGGTGAAGTAGGATATGAGCCAATTTATACTTCTATTGCTGATAATGTAGATTTCTATAATCTTTCTTCTTGTTTAGCTGCTGATGTAGCTGGAGAATGGGATGGTGCTGCTGAATTAGTAAAAGCTTTAGAAGACCATATTTCTGGTTTCTCAGGTAATGCTTTTGAATCATCTAACGTTGCTAACGCTGCTCCTAGCTTTACTGCTGAGAGTATTGACGGAACTGATCCATACCAAAGAGGTGTTGGGGAATCAACTCCAGATAACATTATGGGACTAAGCTTATTCAATAAGTCTATTGCTGCAAAAACTTTCCAAGTTGCTGCCGCTGTAACTAGAGAACAAGTTCAGGATCTTAAGCAATTCGGAATTGATGCTGTTGCTCAAGTAGAAGCTGTATTGGTAAATGAGTTAACTCAATCTATCAACAAATACATCTTGGACAGAATCTTCAGAAATGGAGCTACTAACGCTGCTAACACGTTTGCTGTTGATACTTTAAACCTATCTGCTAATTTCCAAACTGCTGCTGGTGGTGGTGCCGCTGTTAACATTGACTTAGGACCAGGTTCTGGATCTAACGCTGCAGTGCAAATAGCTACAGCTGTAACTGTTATTGGAACAGGTGGAGAAACACAAGGATCATTACAACGTAGGTTGTATACTAAGATTCTTGCTGCATCTAATCTAATTGCTACAAGAGGAAGAAGAGGACCTGCTACGTTCGCAGTAACTTCTGGAGAAATTGCTACGGCACTTCAGGATGTTGCAGGATTTATTGCATATCCTTTATCTAACACAATCAACCAAGCTGGTGGATCTTTATATCCAATTGGCGCGTTGGCTGGTGTAACTATTTATGTTGATCCAAACATGGCTTGGACTGACTATAGAGTTGCTGTAGGTAGAAAAGGTGATGGTAATTCTCCTGGTTTAGTATTCATGCCTTACTTAATGGCTGAATCTGTTGAAACAATCGCAGAAGGAACTATGGCTCCTAAAATCGCGGTTAAATCTAGATTCGCTTTAGTAGACGCTGGATTCCACCCAGAAACTATGTATTACACAATTGGATTCAGCTTCGGTGCTGGAGTTAATATCCTGTAATTAACAATAGTTAATATTACTTTAAGAAAGGTTCGCTTAACGGCGGACCTTTTTTGTCTTATATAAGTTGAATATATAAAAAAATTAAATCTAACTATGAAAAGAGTAAAATCATATAATGAGTTTATAGCAGAATCTAACACTAAGAATGTAGATGAAGGTATTACCGATATTAAAGGTATTATGAGTAATCCTATTAAATATAAGAAGATTAAAAATAATGCTAAGAAGTATCAACAGACTAAAGTTCAAGTAGCTTTAAATAATGTTGATTATGAAAAGAAGAAACAAGCATCCAAAGGAGAATTAGATAAAAAGACTAGTGATACATTAAAAGCTGCAAACGCTGCTAAGAATCAAGCTCTAAAAGATAAAGCATCTGCAATTAGCCAAAGAATGAAAGATCTGGCTACAACAGATCCACTTAAAGCAGTGGTAACTATTGCAACTACAAAATCAAACCTAGCAGCAGCAGAAACCGCGCTGAAGGCAGCAGATGGTGAAGAATCAAAACAGCTTAAGATAAGAATTAAAAAATTAGCAGGTAAAGCAGCTGATGCTAAAAAAGATCTTCAAGATTATGAATCTGATAGTGGAGATAAAGAACAGGTTGAATTACCAGGTGAAAAGGAAAAGGCTGCTAAAGCAGAAAAGGAAAAGTTAGATAAAGAAAAAGCTGATAAGGCTAAAGAAGCGGCCGAGGCTGAGATTACTAAAGCTAAAACTGCATATGATGCTGTAAAAGATGGTGATGATGAAAAAGCCAAATTACAAGCAGAGATTAAATTTAAACAAGCTCAACAGAAAAAAGCTAAGTTAGATGCTAATGATGAATTATTTCAAGGACTAGGGGATGACATTGGAGAAATAATGAAAAAGGTAAAGGCACTTGATCCAGATGCTAATACTGAAACGGAGACTGAAACTGACACAAACGATGATACGGAAGTTGATGATAATACTCCTGATGATCCAGGCGCAAAATTAGAAGCTGATATTAAAGCATTTAATGATAACATAGAAACTGAAAGAACTACAATGAATAAAGCTACTAAAGATTTAGAACAGGCTAAAAGAGATCTAAAAACTGGTAGAGGTTCTGATGAAAAAGTTCAAAAGTTACAAAAGGCAATTGAAGATAGTAAAGAAGATATTGCTGGACTTAAGAGAAAGGAAGCAGATGCTAAAAAGAAATTAGCTGCATTACCAGAATCTTTTAATCCACTAGAAGAAACTGTTTCTGAAAAGTTTAGAAGGTTAATGAATAATGTATAAAGTCCGTAAGATAAACTTTGGATGGTATAAAAGGAGGCATGGTATTCTATTAGAGAATCTGCCTCCTTTAAAGCAAAAACTTTTATTAGAAAATAATCATATGAAATGGTTAGATTCTGATGTGAATGCTTTTGAGATTATATTTAAGGTTGAGGATATGAATGAACATGAAAAGAATCCTAACCGTATACTTTGGAATCCTTTTAGAGAAACTTTTACAAATATTAAAGAATTAGAAAAAGATTCGGATTTAGTAGATTGGAATTGTGGTATCTGTAAAGTTGAGATAAAATCTAGAATGGATTCTAAAAAAGTTGAAAACTTTGTATGTAGTAAATGTTCAGAAGCTCATAACTCACGGAATAACAGAGTTGATCAAAGAATAATAGATTCATCTGTTAGATTTTTGAAACACTGTAAATCTTTATTAAAAGGCGAACAGAGGGAGTTTATGACTTATGTCCGTAGGTCATCAAAAGGCTAATGATTCTTCTATTGTTATTTTTCTAAACACGCCTAATTTACTTGTAGGGCATGCATTAAAAATTTGTATACCTTTCCCTTTAATATCTTTGCTAATAGCATCAAACGCAGGTAAAAATTGATTTTTATAAATATTATCTGCAGTTACCTTAGTAGGATAGCCTTCATGAAAATGACTTTCTTTATTATGTCTTCCCATATCATATCCTAAAAGTATTATTCTTTTTGCACCAAGATGAATTGCTAAATTAATTGCAGCAGCTCCACTATTATTACCATGAGCTATAGAATCAGCTGACCATTCTATGCCAAGTTTTTTCCCTCTCTTTAATAATGTTACTTCGCATGGATAAGATCTTGGTGCTAGAGTAAATCTTTTGCCTTTAAATTTTATTATATCATTTTTAAGCCATGACCAAACTCTACCATCAGTCCAATAAACTGCATTGGCTTCTGGCCAAAATTGTATAGCTTTATTTAATGCAATAGTTTTTTTACCTCTAAGTTTATTCCACTCAAATCCTTTTAGTGATGGTCCACCACCAATAATATAAACAGTCTCACCTTTCCATAATGGAATTACTTTACTATAATGCTTATGAGCATTTTTAGGAATGTTATGCGATGACCGTCTTTCTACTTGTGTAGGGGAATTTACCTTTATGATATTATTCTTTCGTGTATTACCTCTAGATATTCTACTCTGTGAATTTGCAGATTGGCTAGCTGGCACAGTAACCTTAACAATCTTTCTTATTTTTCTCGTTCTTCTCATTGGTGTATTTTTTTATTTATTTACATTAAAACAAATGCTATTTTTTCCATATAAAAATAAATCTAACTCATATATGAAGAATATCCAAAACGTGCTATTAACAGAGAAGTACAGGCCGCAATCCTTAGATGATTTAATTACACCACAGAGAGTTGGTGAAAAATTAAGCAAAGGGGTTTATCAACATTTATTACTACACGGTAGTCCAGGTACCGGCAAAACATCTGCTGCAAAGGCATTAGTAAAACATTTTAAGCATCCTTATTTATACATTAATGCGTCAACTGATACATCTGTTGATATTGTAAGAAATAGAATAACTGATTTTTGTGCTAATCGTTCTATAATGGATGAACCAGGAAAAATGAAGGTTATTATTCTTGATGAGATTGACGGTGTATCTGATCAATTCTTTAAAGCATTAAGAGCTACTATGGATCAATTTGCTGTAAATGCAAGATTCGTTGCAACATGTAATTATATTAATAAAGTACCAGATCCAATTCAGTCAAGATTTGAAATGATTGATTTTGATTTTAGTAAAGAAGAAGAAACTGAAATAATGAAAAGTTACATTATGAGGATTTTTCAAATATGTAAAGAAGAAGGTATTGGGATTGATAAACATGCAGCGGTTGAATTAGTAAAAAGAAAGTTTCCTGATTTAAGAAATATGTTAAATCAGTTACAGGGATTCAAATCACAAGGTGTAGAAACAATAACAGTTGAAAATATAAAACAATTTAGTTCAGTATATAAAGACATTTATGATTTGGTTATAGATGGAGAAGATCCTGTAAAAAATTATCAATATATGTTATCAAATTATGCAAATAGATCTGATGATGTTTTATCTTCTTTAGGTGCTGAGTTTATCGAGTTTATAAAACAAGATAGGCAATCATATATTCAATTTATTCCGCAGATAATTATAACTGTGGCAAAGTACCAAGCACAAAGACAACAAGTAATTGATCCTGCAGTATCAATGCTTGCTTGTATTTATGAACTGCAATCAATATTAAATGGAGTATGAGATCACAATTCTTAAAAGCACTAATAGAAAAGTTTCCTAATTGGATGGAGTTAGGTGGAGCAGTTAAAAGATATCATGATTTAAGGCAATCAAAATTAAGTAAAGAAGAATGCGAGAAAATTGTATTAGGTTCCTCTTTCAGTATTAATTAAAACTTGTTATAATTAAATTAAATAACACATAATATGAAAAAAACAGGCAGACATACATTTGTTATAGATGGAAATTATTTTCTATTTAGGACCTTATATGTAATTCCTAGCAGATCTAAAAAAGCAGGTCTATTAGGTACAGATGAAGACGTACAAACTTTTGTCAAAAAATTGGCAACTGACTTTGCATATCAAATCAGATTATTTGAAGGTCTTATCGATAAGGTTGTTTGGACGGTAGATTCAAGATCATGGAGAAAGGACTTTTACCCAGAGGCAGAATATAAAGGTAATCGTAAACAAAATGATGCTCTTAACTGGGAGAACTTTTCAAAAGCAACAGCAGACTTTATTTCTATCCTATCTAAGCAAGGTGTTATTATTTCTAAAATTGACGGTGCTGAAGGAGATGATCTAATGTATGCATGGAATACTGAATGTCTTGCAAATGACAAATCAGTTATTATGTTTACTGGTGATAGAGACTTAGTTCAATTAGTAGATAAGAGTACAAATAATAATACTCATACTATTCTATTTTCCCCAGCTCATAAAAAATTATATACTTACCAAGGTTTTTCTGAATGGATGGATTCTCAAACTGAAGAAGAACAATCTGATGATATATTTGATGTACTAAAAACTTCTGTATCACCAGAGAATCAGGCTAAGAAATTACTTAAAGCATTGGTCGCAAAGAAAAAGGTTTCTATTATAGAAGTTGACCCTGAAGACTTTCGTTTCCGTAAAGTACTCACAGGAGATGCTGGTGATAATGTACCACCTGCTTACTATTATAAAAAAGGTAATAGGAGATACGGAATCAGCGAAAATAAGGCAACTGCTATCATCGCTGAGTTCAAAGAAAAGCATGGTCACTTATCTCATATGTATCTTTACAATGATGAGTATATTACTGACCTTGCAAATATGACTGTAAGAGTTATGAATGCAAAACATATGAGTAGAGAACAGATTATTACTAATCTAAAATCCAACGTCAATCTTATGGTACTTGCTGCTGAATCAATACCAGAAGGTATCTTAGATGAAATGTTTAAATCAGTAGAATCAAAAATGAATGTAAAAGGTTTGCAATTAAAAACGATATCTACAATGAAATCTATTTTAGAGAATACTGAATACTCAAAAGAAACTGATAGTTCTTTTAAGGCTTCGTTCTTTAAAGATGATGATAGTGATTCTGATGATATGTCTTTTATAAAAGGTGGTAAAAAACAAGATAAGATTTTTTAAACTTTTTACAATTTCTTCATATAATAAATATAAAATAACTCAATGAAATTATTTGATTATATAAAAGTTCTTTTCGGTAAGGATGAACACTGGGACAAAGTTACAAATTATGATAAATCTAAAAATTCATTTATGACTAATAGATTTATGAGTATTAAATTTCCTGTTCAGGCAAATCTTTTTAATACTCTTAAAATAGATCCCGTAGGCCAAGCAGAAGCATGGCGTTTAGTTTCGTCTAAATTTAATAGAGTACCAGGCTTTATTTATACTAAAGTAAAAAAGTCTGCAAAACAAAAGGCAAAGGAATGGAATCCTAACCCAAAGGCATTAGAACTTTATATGAAATTTAACGAAATAGGAGAAAGAGAATACAAAGAAGCTCTAAAACACGACCCATTACTAGTTCAGACATCGATAGATATACTAGAAAAACAAATGGGTAATGATGTTAATTGATAATACTTTTGAATTAGGAATACCAACTCACATTTCATTTACTTTATTTAAGTATGATTATTTTGATAGCATACTTATAAGTAGAGTAAAAAAAGAATGTAAAAATATCTCCAAGGTAGATGGAGAGTATATTGTTAAAAAGGAATCTTTTTTAACTGCAATCAAAACAAGCAAAAGGGTACTTAATATAATTAAAAAGGCTGAAGACTTTGGTTACATACCTAATCCAGCAGTAAAACCTAATTCTGTCTATTTCTTATGTTCTATATTTAATAGGTTACCTAACCTTGAATTTTTAACTATCAAAGTTAACGATGATAAAAAATACTCTAGGCTAATAAAAAATGAAGCCGGGTTTAATGTAGTAAGTTTTCATTTTAGCATACTTGAAGGTATTTTTGATTTAACAAAATTATTAGATAGGAAAGAATTAGATCTTTTTAATAAAACTCTTATAGATTTTAAAATTCTTAAAAATAAATATCTTGAAAGAAAGCCATACTTTTATATGAAAGCCACGGCTATTATAGATATTTTAACTTCTATGGAAATAGAAGGTAAGCTAACCACATTTCACATGATTGATCATATTGATTCTAAATTAGAAGAAGATGATCCTATCTTAGTTGTAAAAACCGACTATACACCTTATTGATGGAATATATAAACAAATAATGTTTGTATATGAAAAAGATAATTAGTTGGCTTAGTGGATTGTTAAGAGATGAAAAAGGTACACCTTCATCTAAAAGATTTATTGGAATAGTCGCAGGTCTTTCTTTGTGTACAGCACTTTTTATTAATCTTTATACTGAGCATCCAGTAGAACCATCATTAGTCAATGCGGTAGCTGCTATATGTGTTGGTGGCTTAGGGTTGGCATCTGCTGATAAAATCTGGGCAAAGAAGATTGACAAAAAAGACCAACAAATAAATTCATAATTAATGGCAGTTAATGGAAGAACAACAGACGCCAACGGCGATGCTATATTAATTAGTTTACAAGAACCTTATAAAAACGTAGTAGAAGTAATAGGATATACTGATATTACTAAAGGTGAAACTACAAGCACCTTTTATAATAAACAATTTAGGTGGGGAACTGATGGTGTAACATATTCGGATTATATAACACTTTCTAATGCGAATCTAGAAGCTTTATTGCTAAATCCAAATAAACCATTTTGGGTACAATATAGATATGAACAAGTAGGCGATGGAACTTTAGAATTCGAATCTATTGCATTAGAGTTAGTAACAGATGGTGGTGTAATTTGTAGAGTACCTCAAGTTGAGTGTGGATCTGAGGGGTGTATAGGTACTCCTAATTTAGTTGTTGACTGTTGTGGGCAAGCTTGGAATCCTTATGACTTATCTAGAGCCTCATCAATGTATAATCAATTATCAGCTATAACATCAAACATGTTTGGTTTTTGTGTTGACTATTTTAAAACAAAAGCAGACCAAAGAAGCCGTGATGTTATCCTAAAAGAATATTCTTTATTTGATGTTATTAAAGAAGCTGAGGTTAAAATTTTAATTCCTGACAACGAACTCCCAACTAGAGAGATTCAATTTAATCCTATGATGATGGATTTTCCGGTTCAGTTTGAAATACATATTGTTAAATCTGCATTTGAGGCTGTCTTTGGTTTAGGATCTAAACCTGAAATGAGAGACTATTTATATTTTAAAGATTATATGAATAGAATGTATGAGGTTGATGCAATCGCAGAAGCTGATGATTTTATGTATGCAGGATCTTATTGGAGGGTAAGCTTAGTACCTTATCAAAAAAGAACTGCTGTGATGTTTGAAAATACGGCAGATAGCAAAAAGGCCGAGGCTGATACTGATGCACTAATTTCAAATGTAGAAGATAAGTTTAGAGTAGAAAGAGAAAATGAATTTAGAGACGTAATAAAAGATAATCAATATAAGACTATAGGTACACAATGTAATGATTATGTTAGAAGATCATTAGATAAGAGATTAGTTATAAAGGAAGAAAATGTTTATAATGAATGGACAATTATTTCAAAATATCATTACAAATTATCTTCAATTAAAAATGGAAATGTTTCTATGAAATATCAATATGAAGGAGGTTGGAAGAAAGAAGAAGACAGGGCCTTTACATTTTGGGTGAGACCTCAGTTTATAAAACCCATAGGAAACAATGTACTTATTTTATCAATTGTAAATAAAAATGGGAAGACCCAATTTAATAGTGCAAAATTACCTACATTCGGTAATGCTATATCAGTTGGCGATTGGGTAAACATAAGAGGAACAGAATCATACAATGGAATTTCTAAAGTAATTGAAGTTATAGGTGATTCAATTGTTATTGATGAAAAATACATTAATGATACCTTAACAACAAGTTCACCTAGTTTTAATAAAGAAGCAAGCAATAATTTTATGATTTATGAAAATGATTTATTACCTCCTACTCAATATGTGTCATTTACATATACATCTAATTGGTTTATTATGAAAGTTAATGAAACCTATTATAAATGGAAAATTACAAAACCTTTTATCAATAATAAATGGTATGCTATAGTAATTAATTTAAACGCAACCGCAAGACAGTTAGGATTATTTTTATACAACACTATAGAAAATTCAACTCAGCCTAATCCAGAGATGACTGCAAATTTAAATCTAATTTATAATAACACACAAGTATATACACCAGCTGAGGTAATAGATAACAACAGTTGGAAGGTATTAGGATGTGAAACAGATTTAACTAATATAAGAATTTGGAAAAAACCAATAGAGGAAGAATTACAAGAATTAATATTAAGTCAGTATGTAGTTAAAGATACTCATCTTACTTTACTTTTAGATAATGCATCACCTGAATTAATGCTTCAAGATGTAACGGATGCCAGATAACCTGGAATATATATTACAAATAACTTATTAATGGAAGATAACTCAAAAGATAAATTTAGAGACAGTATAGGTGATTTACTTAGTGAATTACCAGATGAAGTACCAGGTTTAGATGAAACTCCAGAATTACCTAAAGTTAGGTTAGAAAGTACACAAGCAGTTGCATTAACTAAGGCAAAAGGCAAAGCTAAAAAAGTAATGTCAAGTTTACTTAAGTTTTATTTAAGTGAAGAGATTATTGCAGAGCATGAATATATTCAAGCAAAATCTAATTTAGATGAATATGCTTTAGGAATGCTTATAAGACAAATGGAAAATAGTGAGATTGCAATTTCATCATTAATGGATATTATTAATGAAGGTGATGTTTCACCAAGAATGTTTGAGGTACTTAGTGATTTGCAAAGAACTTTATTAGATATTATTAAAAGTCAAACTATGTACATGGTGGCTATTGAAGAAAACGCCAAAAAGACTTCTAGGGATATTGATGTTTATCATGGAAATTCAGAGAGCAGTAGCAATAAAAAACAAAGCGGTGTTAAGTCAAGAGGTACTAAAGATTTAATGAGAGCATTACAAGAAACAATTAACGAAGAAGATATACAAGATGTCGATAGTGATGAAAATGAAGAATGATTACATTCTTACACAGGAAATAGAGCAAGGAGAAAGAATAACTGATAGTGGATTAATTATTCCTGAAGAAAAATATAATAGGATAGCTTTAGTAATTGAGGCATCCAATAACCTTGAGGTAAAGAAAGGTGATAAAATAGTAAAAACAATAGGCAAGGGTACTGAATACACGTTTGATGGAAATAAGTTTGAAATCCTTCATATAAATCATATTCTTGCTGTAATAGAAGAAGATGGCACAGAAACCACAAGCACCTAGCGCAGGATTTGATTTTAATGTTGGTAAAGCTAAACAAGCATTTTCATGGTCAAGTGAAAGTGTGGAACAGTTAATGTTTGCAATAGAAGAAGGCTATAAACCTGCTTCTACTCCATTCTATGAAGGTAATCCTAATTTAAGAAAAGGTAATATTGTATTTAATTATTCTTCTGAAGAAATAAAAGAAATTAAAAAGTGTGCAAAAGATATTGTATACTTTGCAAATACATATTGTACTGTAATGACCGATCATGGTTTACAGACAATTAATTTAAGACCTTATCAGGAAGATATGTTAAGGCAATTTCAAGCAGAAAGATTTAATGTATGTTTAGCAAGTAGACAAGTAGGTAAAACAATTTGCTCATCTATTTTTATTGCTTGGTATTCATTATTTAATTTTGATAAGAATTCTTTAATACTTTCAAACAAAGGCGCAACTACAAGAGAAATTATTGATAAAGGTAAAACTATATTAGAGCATCTACCTTTCTTTTTAAAACCTGGTACACTTAAATGGGATGTATTTAATTCTAAGTTTGATAACGGTTGTAGAATAATTGGTCAGACAACTACAAAGAAAGCAGCAATCGGTTTTACTATTCATTTATTATTTATGGATGAGTTTGCGCATATACCTGCAAACTTTGTTGATACTTTTTATGAAAACGTGTATCCAACGGTATCCGCATCAACAAACTCAAAAGTAATAATAACAAGTACACCTAATGGCTTTAATAAATTCTATGACATATATACTGCTGCTGATAAAGGATTAAGTGAATATACACCATTCCGAGTTGATTGGTGGGATGTACCTGGAAGAGATGACGCATGGATGAAGCAAGAAGTTGCTAACTTAGGTAGTGATGAAGCATTCAATAGACAATATGGAAATCAGTTTATAGCAGGATCATCATTACTATTAGGTGCTGATAGCCTTAAAAAATTAACAACAAATCAAATAGATTTTGTACATAGAGAAGTAATTGAGTTTGAAGATGAGCAAGTAGATTATTCTGGTTTACTATGGGATCCTAGTTTTAATTTAGATGATGCTGAAGAAGATGAAAATTACTGGTGTTTTTCTGTTGATATTGCTGAAGGTACTGGTGGTGATTATTCTATTATAAATATCTTTAAGATAGAACTTATGGATGAAGCAGATTGGAAAAAGGTTACATCCCCAGGTAGCTTTATTGATTTTTATAGAATTAGACAGGTTGGAAGATTTAGAAGCAATGACCATACTATTGAAGAATTTGCAAAAGCTCTTTATATTTTAGCTTATGATGTTTTTTACTCTGAAAATGTAAAACTAATTATTGAGTGGAATTTATTTGGGGGTGAATTAATAAAAAGAATGGAAACCGTATTTCCGCAGAGAAATGATTTTGATGAAGAATCTGTTGTAAAGTTTAAGCACCGAATAGATGCTAAAACAAAACAATTTGGTTTAAAGGTTAAAAAAGATAACAAACCTATATTTTGTCAAAACTTTAAAAAATATATTACACAAAATAGAATTATATTAAAAGATAAGCAAACCGTTTATGAAGCAGCAACATTTGGTAAGTTACCGAATGGCACATATGCTGGGCAATTAGGTCATGATGATCTAATAATGACATGCATAAATAGTTCTGAATTCTTTTTTACATTAGACTTTTCCGATTTTGCTGAAGAGATTCATGATGTGGCTGAGCAGAATGTTCAAGATAAAATTGATACTATCTTAGAGCAAGATGCAAAAGGAGGCCAGCTGAATTTTGATATCTATGACTTAGTATAAAAAGTTACAGGTAGTTGGATATATAAAAAAAGCAAATAAAAAAAATAATATAAGATGGCACTAGATCCGAAAATCGCTTCGATTAAAGCAGCAGGTACTTACAGATTTGAATTTGATAAATCTCAAGTAGTTAGTATTCCTGCTAATCAGACAAGATTAATTGTCGGTTTCTCTAAAACAGGTCCTTTTAATACTCCGGTATTTGTACCTGACACCTCATTCTTTAAACAAGTATATGGTGATATTGACAGAAACTTAGAAAGAAAGGACTCATTTTTCCACAGAAGCTGTTTAGCTGCATTGGAAAGAGGACCAATTCTTGCACTTAATCTATTAAACTTAACAGCTGCCGATAAGGTAGAGTATATTAAATTTGGTACAGCAGCAACGCCTGAAGTTCAGGATAATGCTGGAGCCTTAGGAGAATATCAAAAAATGTACAACAGAGATAAATTCTTTTATCCTGATTCAGATTCATTCTTAGACAATGTAGGTGCAAATAAATTACAATTTAGTTCTTCAACTACTAATGATTTATTGGACTTTACTAATTTAGGACAAAATCCCGTTTCAGTTATTGTAAGAAAAGCATCAGCTGCAAACTCTACCGGTTTTAATGTAACCGCAGAACAATGGTATGGTGCTGCAAATGTACCAGGTTATTTAAATAAAGATAGTTTAGTATCTGACTTCTTAGTAGATGTATTTTTAATAGACGGAAACTTTGGTGGAGATTTTTCTTCGGCAACTCCTTATGAAAGGTTTGTAGCAGATCCAATATTCCAAACATATTTTGATAAGACACAAGGATTAAAAAGAAAATTCTTTGATGCTGATTCAACTGATACTAAAATTGCTGAATTCTTTAATGAATCAGAAGTTAATGTAATTGCAACTTATACTGCATCATTGCTTCCTAACTTTACAGATTTATTAGGTAATAACCTTTTCGTGGAAAAAGTTATTAATGCTGATACGGCAAGTACAGGTATATTCGTCGCAGTAAATGAAGATTTATTTGATGGTGATACATTAATTGATGGTGTTGCAGGTGGAATTGATTTAATAGGTCATAACCTTGAATATACTCAAGCTACTTCAATCCAAGATGATGTTAGATTCTTATCTTATGGTGGATCTATTGTATCTGACTTAAGTTATGCAGGTACTGGGGTAACTCCTAATACTACAACACAAACTACAGAGCTTATTTCATCAACAACAGTAACAAGCGGAGAAATCCAAATACAAGTTCAGGGTACTGCAGGTGATGCGTTATTTGATGCATTCTCTACCTTTACCCCAAATTCTGCCACAGCGGTAGGAACTTATATACTTGTAGCAGGTAAAGGATATGTTCCAGTAACATCTGTTCAAATTATAGGTAATACTGTTACCTTATTATTATCGGATGCAGGTGGTGTAATAGATACAGACTTTCCAACTGCGGCTGCAACTTATACTTATATAAATGAAGCTGACTTTGGTTTTGTAACTGATCAAGTACCAGTTGCTGACTCTGCCAGTTCAAATATTATAGGTGGATATGGTTCAGCATTATATAGTCAATTTGCAAACGGTACTTTAACCGATGGTGATGAAGCTGTATTTGTAGATTCATTTGGAACTCAATATTCTTCATGGTTAGTATTTAATGCTATAAACTATGGATTCGTTCATACTGCTAATCCAACAACATTAGGAACTACAATTGCTATAACAGATCCAGATTACTATTTACCATCTGTTGCTGTTACTCCTTATGAGGAAGATGCATTTAATAATGTAACACCACATAGTGAATTTAATTTAGGTCCAAATGGAACATTTTTAAATTCTGATGCCGTTGCATATGCTAATGGAATATTTGGAATTCAAACACTAAAAGGTGCAAATAATGTTTCTATAGATATTATTTCAGATTCATTAACTGAAACTGGATTAAAACCTAACCAAGTATTAATAGCATCTGATAATCCTGATGCTGCTGATGTTAAGGTTGGAAATTATTTAGTACATTTTGAAGGTGATGTTAATACCCCACACTCAAGGTTAACAAGAATTAATGTTGTACAAGGTGGATTAACAAATGCTGAATATAGTACTATTCCTGGAAACAAAACTGCACTGTTAGTAACATGTCAAAGTGAAATATCAACAACAACTGCTGCAGGTATTGTTAAAGTAGAATTATACTACCCAATAGATGCATGGGTTGATTACTTAAATGTATTTACATTAGATGGTTTTAAATTAACTGCTAATCATGTACCTAATGGAACTAATGATAGACAAGTTGAAATCTTAAATGGTACTTTAAATGGAACTAATTTATTTAAAGCATTAACTGATAGAGATGTAATTAACTTTAGATATATTGTAGATACATTCGGAAACGGTATTGAAAGTGGATCTAAAAACATCTATACAGTATTAGCTTCTACTAGAAAGAATGCATTCGCAATACTGAATGCTCCATCTGCTAAAGACTTTAAGAGTAATTTAGATCCAACGTTTAAAGATCTAACTGGAAGTTTATCATCTAAGTTTATATCTGAAGGTGGTGATCTTGCAAAGAATCCAACAATAAGATACTCATTACCTTCACCAACACAAGGTGCAAGTTTCGGAGCATTCTATTATCCGTTTATTACTGTTAGGGATTTAGGAAGAAATATAAATGTTGTACCAGCTGCATACGTTTCAAATAACTTTATTGCAAAATATGAAAACGCTTTACCGTGGTCATTAGTTGCAGGAGTTCGTAGAGGTGTTGTAGGTGGAACAGGAGTTGTAGGATTAGAGATTAATCTTGGAAAAGAGGACAGAGAATTCTTAGAACCATTTGGATTAAATCCAATTGTATTCCAAAGTGGAACTGGTCCAACAATCTTTGCAAATAAAACTGCACAGCAGGTTACAAAATCTGCTTTAAGTTCTATTAACTGTAGAGAGGTTGTAATTTACATCCAAGATGGTATTGAAGCAATTCTTAAAAACTATCTATTCGAATTTAATACAGCACAAACTAGATTAGAAATTAAAACACTTGCTGACAATTTCTTAGCAACGGTTCAAAATGATGATGGTGTTTATGATTATAAAAACGTAATGGATGAAACTAATAATACACCAGAAGTTATTGATCAAAATGTAGGTATCTTAGATACATATATTGAACCAGTAAGAGGAATGGAAATTCTCGTACAGAGAACTACAATTCTTAAGACAGGTGCTATTAGTGCAGGAAATTTTGAATAAGAGAAAACTAAAAGAGAATATATAAAAAAAATAAAATAATATGCCACTACCACATTATACCCAATCAAGGGCCAGTAGCCAAAGGTACGAACCTGTTCAGCCTAACCTATTCGAGGTGACTGTATTTTCACCATTAGGAGATGATACGGGTTTAATCTTGGAGCAAGTTAAAACTATCGGGGGTTTAAATAACTTAAATCCTGCTGTAGATGCAATAGGACAGAAATATAAATTTGCTGACCGTTCATTTGCAAGTATGCCAGCTTCCACAGTTATGGATCTGACTGTTAACTTTAGTCTTAACTTAAATGAAGCTAACGAAAATTACATTTACAATACATTCCGTAATTGGTATAAATTAATCTATGATCCATTGACTGGTGAAATGGGATTAAAGAAAGACTATGTTGGAAGTATGATCATTGTACAATATAACAGAGCAGGTGATGTTTTCAGAAAGATCACATGTAAAGATGTATTCCCTACAGGTCAACCTGATTTTGTAGATGAATTAAGTTATGAAACTCCAGACGCAGTTGATTTAACAATGACTTATCGTTGTGATCACTGGGTTGAAGAAAATGTAGGAGCATAATAAACTCTTAAATATTTTTATAAAAACTGGCTTTAGGGCCAGTTTTTTTGTCTTCACTCTAATATATATTATAAATTATATAATCTAAACATATGACAATCTTTAAAGTAATTAATGAAACAGATGGAAAGGTTTATGTAGGTTATTCGATTAATGATAATCCTAATAATTTAGGGGCAGGTAAATATATTAAAAGAGCAGTTAAAGATTTTGGAACAAGATCTTTTCAAAAAACTATTCTTGAAGAATTTGAATCTGAAGAATCATTAAGCCATATAATGGAAAGGCTAGAATTTTGGATAAAAAATTATAAAGCTGATAATCCTAAATATGGATATAACGAAAGCGTACAGGAATTAATTCCACAAAAAAAGAGACTTACAAAAAAATTACAAGTACTCTTAACACCAGAAGATGAAGATAATTTAAATGCAATTATCATTGAAAAATCAATGGAAAATAAATCAAAACCGTTGCCTGTATCCAGGTATGTAAGACAATTAATTGTCGAGCATATAGTAGAGGAAACAGCACCTGAAAAACAATTAATAAAAACTAAATAATTATGAGTAGTCACGAAGACAACATTAAGAAAGAATTTGAGGCGGCTGAAGGTATAGTAGATACTAAGGCTGAAGTAAAAACAACAAATGCCGATGGTAAAATTACCGACTTAGGCAAGGTAGATACTAGTAGAGGTTCTGGTGTAACATCAATAGATGATCCAGAAATACAAAGAATACAATCTTTGACTGGTTATGTTAAATTAGATTTATCAATTTTTCCATCAGGTGGACAATTTTATAGAGAAGATTTTGAAATTCATATCAGAGCCGCAAGAGTTGGTGAGATTAGAGAATTTTCTACATTAGATGAAGAAAACATTTTAGATGTGGATGAAAAGCTAAACTCACTTCTAGTGAACTGTACAAAAATTATGTATGGTAACCAAAGAGGATCGTATAGAGATGTATTAGAAGAAGATAGAATATATCTAATCCTATCTATTAGGGAACTAACCTTTAAGGATGGTGAAAATAAACTGATGATGCCAGTTGGAAAAAAGAATTGTAAAACAGGAACTTGTAAATCACAAGAATCCGTCGAACTTAGAACAGGTAATCTTCAATTTAATGATAAAGATGATTTATTAGAAAAGTATTATGATTATGAAAATAAATGTTTTACTATTCCAACTAAAAGTCATGGATCATTAACTATTGCACCACCAACAATTGGTGTAATGAGAGCTATTACAGATTGGATACGAAAAAGAGAAGAAGAAAATAAACCTTGGGATAAATCATCACTAGGTATTTTACCTTACATTCAAAGAGAATGGCGAGGATTTAATGATAAAGAAATATTTTCAGCCATTACAAATTTTCAAGGTTGGGATGCTAGCAAATTTTCAGTTATTTATAGATTAGTTGAAAAAGCAAAAATAGGAGTAAAGCCGGAATTTGCATTTCCGTGTGAAAGCTGTGGTGAGGAGGTCGCAGTCCCGCTCACGTTTCCCGGCGGGATCAAAGCTCTCTTTATTATTCAAGATATCTCTTCTGAACTTTTATAAAGTACGAGTACTATTATTAGAAAAGTTGCATCTCCAGCCTTCAGAGCTGGATTTGCTTCCTTTCTATGAGTATGAATATACTTTAGAAATGTTTAATGAGATTCTCAAGGATCGTAACGACGAGGATAAACAGAATACTCAATCCTATTCGGATAAATATAATACGGACAGCATGTCTAAGTCTATGAATAAACAGATGAGCTCATTTAAAACTCCATCTATGCCAAAGATTAGTATGCCGAAGTTCTGATAAATAAATAGATTGAATGGCTGCTGTAACTCTTAAAGATTTAATGGATCCTCTATCAAAAATAGAGGCTGCTGCAAAAGAGACTAATGAAAAATTAGATGCTCTTATTGCAGTTTCTGGTAGTAGTAACTCTGGTGGTGGATTAGATGCCGCTATTGTAGCTCAATTAACAGCACAAACAGATTTATTAACTGCTATTGAAGCAAACACATCCAGAAATCCTTTAGGCGGAATGTTTAGTAAAAAAGGTGGTGGTGCTAAGAAAAGTAATGCTGGTGCTACATTAGAAGATTTAGGTCTTGGTGCAAAAATAACAGCCAAAGCAATGATGCTATGGTTATTAGTACCAAAGAAAGCTTTAGGTAAATTTAAAGGTTTTGTAGTAGATACACTTGAGGCCTTTGAAGGTATAAAACCTAAAAAAGTAAAAGCAGGTGCTGATGCTCTTGCTGTTGCTTCTGGTGCTGCAATGATATCTGCAAAGGCATTAATGATTTGGGCTTTTGTACCTGAATCAGCTATTGATAAATTTACAGCTTATATAACAAAATTAGATAAAGCTTTATCTAAGACTACACCTAAAAAGGCTAAGAAAGGTGCAGAGACTTTAGGTATGATGGGGGATGCACTTTTAAAATTTGCAAAAGGATTAGCTTTAGCTGCAATATTAGTTCCATTAGGTTTAATAGCAATACCGTTCTTATTATTAGCCGTGACTGCCGTTGGTGGTATTATGGCTCTAATAGGTGGTAAGAAATTTTCTCAAAGAATAGGTAGAGGAGCAAGGACTTTAGATAAAGTAGGAGATGCATTAAAATCTTTTGCAATAGGAATCGGTTTATTTGCACTTTCTACAATGTTTATTATATTAGCTCCACCTATTTTAATAGGAATGGTTGCTTCGTTGGTATTAATACCTGGTGCGATTGCAATCTTAGGTGGTAAGAAAATGTCTAAAAGAATCAGAAGAGGTGCATTAGGTCTCGCAATTTTAGGTGTAGCATTAATACCTTTTGCTTTAGGTTTAGCAATCTTTTCAATGGCTACAAAAGGTAATGGTATTGGTGATGTTCTTATTCAAGGTGCTACAATATTAGCAATTGGCGTATCTGCTGCCTTAGTTGGAAAATTTGGAATATCTAATATTTTACAAGGTGCATTAGCATTAGCAGTTAACGGTTTAGGGTTAATGGTATTTAGTTTAGGATATACCCCATTTGCTGAATCAACAAAAGGGTTAGGATTAACTGATATATTAGTACAATCTGGAATATTAATTGCAATAGGTGGAATTATGGCATTAGCAGGATTAGCTGTTGCTGCAACTGCAGGTGCTGCGTTACTAGGTCCTGCATTATATGCAGCTGCTGGTTTAGCATTACAGGAATTAGCACCTGGTTTAATTGCAATGAAAAAGGTAGACTATAAGAAAAAAGATGCGGAAGACTTGTCATTTACATTAGGTGCTGTTGCTGCTGCGTTTTCAGGAGTAGATCCTGAGGCTGGTTTCTTATCTAATATAGGTAATGTATTTAGTAGAGTTGTACAAAGTGGGACTGGTTTAGCTGCAGCTGCTATGTATGGAGCTGCTGGGTTAGCATTACAAGAATTATCAAAAGGTCTAACTAAATTTAAGGCTATAGGATTTACTGAAGAAGATTCAAAAGAACTTGCTGTTGCGTTAGGTTCTGTTAGTGGAGCCTTTGCCCAGGCCGGTGGGGAACCTGCAAGCCCTGGTGGATTATTTGGTGCAGTATTTGGAAATACATTTAGCCCTAATGCTACAGAGAGAGGTATTGATTCTGTAATGGATTCTGGTAAAGCTCTTGCTTCTATAGTTGATGGTCTTGCTTCATTTTTAGATCTTAAGAAAAAATATAAATTAGATGCAGCTGCATTTCAAGAAGGTGGATTCTTAGCTGTATCAATCGCAGATACATTAGGTTTCTTAAGTAAAGCTTTTGCTTCTATCGGTGGAATGGAAACCGAGGATTCCTGGGGTCCGTTTAAATGGGATGAGAATAAAGTTGAAAAAGGTATTGATGCAGTTAAAGGTTCAGGTAAAGCATTAGCTGATATAACTACAGGGTTAAAATCATTCTTGGATTTACAACAAAATTATGGATTAACTTCTGAATCTTTCAAAGAAGGCGGATTCCTACAAACGGCAGTAGTAGATACTTTAGGATTTGTTAGTAAAGCCTTTGGTACAATTGGCGGAATGGAAGTACAAGACGGTTGGGGTCCATTTAGTTGGGATGAGAATGTGGTAGAGAAAGGAGTTGATGCTGTTAAAGGCGCAGGCCAAGAACTTACTAATATTGCAACAGGATTAAAAACATTCCAAGAGCTGGTAGAAAAAGAAATTGACTTTAAACCTGGTGGTAAACTTGCAAACGCTGTTACTAATTCACTATCATTTGTATCAACTGCATTTAGTGCGATTGGAGGAATGGAAGAATCAGATGGATGGTTTATATTTTCATGGGATGAAAACTCTGTAGAGAAAGGTATTGATGCTGTAAAAGGAGCTGGTGCAGAACTTAGTAATATTGCAAACGGATTAAAAACATTCGCGGATATGTCTACAACAGTTGACTTCAGTAAAAAAGGTAAACTTGCTACTGCGGTTAAAAATGCCCTATCATTTGTAGGTAGCGCATTTATGAAAATTGGTGGAATGGAAGAGACTGATGGTAATTGGTTATTTTCTTGGGATGAAAACTTAGTACAAAAAGGTATTGAAAATGTAGATGGTGCTGGTGCTGCATTAACTGATATTGCTAAAGGTTTACAATCATTTGCAGATTTAGAAAATCCTGGAGCCATAGCACAAGGCATTGAATCTATATTTACCTCTATAGGTGATACATTTGCTAAGTATTATAAAGACACCGCATTCCGAACTGACTTAGATCATATGCAAGGATTTATTACAGAATTATCTACTTATGCACAAGATGGGTCATTGGCAAAAGCCGCAACGGATATTCAATCAATCTCTAATGCTGTTAATTCTATTGATTCTATGAAAGCTGAATCATTTGCAAATCTATTTAAAGGCGCAGGCGAATTAAGTTCTAATAAAAGAGCATATTCTGCATTAGCTGATGCGGTCGAAGAGATAAGAGATATTTTAGGTAGCCAAGGTTCAAGTATTGGTGATGCCGTTGGTGGTGCTATTAGTAATGCATTCGGTGGAGGTGGAGATGAAAAGAAATCAACAAACAGTAATGGTGGAATAAACAAATCAATGAATAAAATCAATTCTACATTATCTCAGTTAAATACTACAATGAAATCATTACCTGTATCCATATCTAATTTAATACCTGATGATTAATAACAATCATTTTATAAAATCTTAAAACCTTTTTACTTTTTAGCTATATAAAATATAACAGAGAGATTCTGAAATAGTATAGTTTAAAAGTATAATATGGAAAATGTAAAAAACATAGTTTGGTTTGACTTAGAAACCACAGGAGTAAACACAAGTAGCGATAGAATTATCGAGATCGCAATGATAAAAACCGATTCTGAAGGAAATGAAATAGATTCTTTTCAGTCATTAGTTAATCCCGGCCCAGATGCAGTTATGAGAGAAGAAGCTCAGGACAAGCATGGCATATCACCAGAACAATTAAAAGATGCACCACAATTTGATTTAATAGCAAAAGAAGTTTTAGACTTTATTGATGATAGTGACTTAGGTGGATATAACGCACTTTACTTTGATGTACCAATGCTCGTAGAGGAATTTATGAGAAGTGGTATTGCATTCTCGCATCGCCAAAGAGCTGTAGTAGATCCTTTTTTAATTTATTCAAAATATGAACGTAGAGATTTAAGTACTGCATATAAAAAATATACAGGAAAAGATTTAGAAGGTGCTCATAGAGCCGACGTTGATATCCGTGCAACAATGGAAATATTCCAAAAACAAAAAGAACTTTATGATATGCCTACAACAGCAAAAGAAATTGATGATGTAGTAAATGAATCAAGAAAAGATCAAGTAGACCTTAGTGGTAAATATAAATTTGCTGAAATAAACGGTAAACGAGAAATTGTATTTAACTTTGGTAAAAACAAAGGCAAACCGTTTAAAGAAGTTTATGAAACGGATGCAAGGTATATTCAATGGATTATTGATAAGGGTGAATTCTCAAAAGAGGTAAAAATTATATCTCGTAAACTCTTAGAGAAAATGAGAGCAGAAAACCCTGTTTTGTAAATTGTTAATAACTTTTAGAAAAAAGATCTCATTTTATTTTCAATTCCCAATTAAATTTATTATATTTATAATATAATTAAACAATACGGAATATGTCTAAATATCAAGAACTACTACAAAATCCTCCAAGGCTAACAGTAAAGAAAGAAGCAAGAGAGGTAATTATTAAAACGGTAAGCTGTATGTGTGATAATGTACATTACCTTAAATTTAAGAAAAATCTAGAAGGTGATTTTAAAATGTCTGGTGGCGGATTTGCTTTATCTAATTGGCAAATGAAACATAAACCACATGATATTGAATGGATCGCTGATGAAGGTAAGTGGAATCAAGTATTTAGAATGATTAATACCGGAACAGAAAAAATTGAATCTTTAAAAAGTAGATAATGGCAATAACAACAAAACCTATGCCTGGATCTGAAATGATCCATGTAGATTTAAGTGGACCAGATGGTAATGCATTTGCATTAATTGGACTGGCCCAAAAATTAGCAAAACAACTTCACTATCAACCTGGTGAGAGAGGAGAACTCACAGCAGAAATGATGGGTGGAGATTACGATAACCTGTTAGAAATCTTCGATAAACATTTTGGAGAATTTGTAACATTACATAAATAATATGAAAGAAACGACACCATACCGAATGATCACCGAAGAAGAACACATTGAAGAAATTCTAACCGAAGCAAATGCGCATGGCTTAAGAGCCGAGGTAAAAGCATATGCTGAAAACTTATTAAATGAATCTCCAGAGATGGATCCTATCGATGCCTATACACATGGGTTTGAAGAATGGATTAAATAAATTATGGAAAAAGATAACGAAGACAAAAAACTTAAAGAAGTTAATTTAACTCAACAAGAATGGTTTGATGCTCTTCGTGTACCTACACCTGTAAGAAATAAGAAAAAATATAGGAGAAAGAAAAAACATAAAGGTAAAGATGATGAATAGCATATTAGAAAAAATAAGTTGGTGGACTCGTAAATGGAATTATAGTTTTGATTTACTCCAGATAGATTTACGTGATAACCATGGCTCTTGGGGTTTTAAGGTTTTTAATTTTAAGACTAATTTCTATGATCATTCTCTTTTGGCTTTTTACTTTAGGTTGCCTAATAAAACAACAGTTAAGCACTTTCATATAGATCATATAGATTTACTTTATTTAAATAGGCCTCTTTATAAAGTTTACGATAAACTAAATGATAGAGAATTATGGAATCCTAATTCCTTTTCAAAATTAGATAAAATTAAATTAGCAATCTTAGATAAAATATTTAATAGATGATAAATAGTGGAAAAGAATGGGATTGGATAGATACTAAAGTTCCTATGAATGTTATTAGGGATGAAATGAAATGGGTAGAAAAAGTTTTAACTCATAAAGATAATAACAATTTACATTACCCAGCCCTTAAACAGCTTATAAATAATTTTTATAATAAATGGGCAAATAAAGATAATAAAACAATTGTGAATGTTTACCGATCATATCTTAAGTCAATTTTAAGAAGTGAATTTGGTAGGTAATTAAACCTTTATTAATTTATCAATATAAAAATAAATTTAAAGTATGGCAGTGAGCATTGAAAAGAAATACCAGAAACTTACCGACACAGAACATGTATTACTCAGACCAGGTATGTATATTGGTTCTGTTAAGCCACATACTGAAGAAGTTTATTTATTGGATAGAAGAAGCTGGAAATTAATACCTAAAGAAATTACCTATAATCCTGGATTCTTAAAACTCTTTGATGAGATCGTATCTAACTCTGTTGATGAACATAAAAGAAATCCTAAACTTAACCAAGTAAAAATTAACATTGATATTAAAACTAATAAAATATCAATTTGGGATAATGGTGGTATTCCTGTAGAAATTCATAAAGAGTATAATGAATGGGTACCTGAAATGATTTTTAGTAATCTAAAGACAGGTAGTAATTTTGATGATACTGAAGAGAGAACTGTTGTAGGAACTAATGGTGTAGGTAGTACATTAACAAATATATTTAGTAAAGAATTTACAATTGATACTTGTGATAAAAAGAAAAGATTTACACAAACCTTTTCAAATAATATGGCAAAGAAAACTAAACCTGCTATAAAACCACAAAAGAAAGGATTTACTGAAATTTCATACATTGCAGATTTTAAAAGATTTGGTATGAGTAAGATTGATAAAGCATCAATCCAAATGATTGAAAAAAGACTTTATGATATTGCTGCATGTAATCCTAAATTAAAAATCTGGCTAAACGGTGATTCTATTACATTTAAATCTTTTAAAGAATACTCTGAATTATATACCACACCAGTATTTTATGAACAATCAGAAAATTGGCAAATAGGTATAGGTCATTCTACCTCAGGGTTTAAAGCTATCTCATTTGTAAATTCTGTTGAAACAAAAGATGGCGGTAAACATGTAGATAACATTACTTGGCAAATTACACAATTCCTTAGAGATAAGATTAAAAGAAAGCATAGAGTTGATGTAAAGCCATCAGAATTAAAAAATCACTTGTACCTTTTTATTAACAGTACAATTATTAATCCAGCATTTTCGTCTCAGACAAAAGAGAAGCTTATTACTGAACCTAAAGACTTTGGAAGTATTCATGTACTTTCCGATAAGACATTAAGACAAGTTTTAAATTCAGAAATAATTCAATCAGTATTAGATTGGATTAAACAAAAGAAAGACGCTGAGGAAAGATCTAAGCTTAGGAGATTAAATAAAGGTTTAGATAAGAAAAAGGTTGTAAAGCTAATTGATGCAAAAAAGAGAGGTGACAGAAGTAACTGTACTCTTGCAATTTTTGAAGGTGATTCTGCATCATCTGCATTTAGGCAATATAGAAATCCAAATATGCAAGGTGCATTTCCACTTAGAGGTAAATTCGTAAACGTAAGAGAATCTATCCCTTCTAAGGTTGTACAAAATAAAGAAGTACAATCTCTTATGGCTGCATTAGGTTTAAAGATAGGTCATGAGCCAAAAGATTTAAGATATGGTAAAATATTATTATATACCGATGCTGATGTAGATGGCAATTCTATTTCTGCCTTATTAATTAATTTCTTAGGTAAGTATTGGCCAGAGTTATTTGAACAAGGAAGGGTGTTAAAAGTAGAGACACCTTTAATGGTTGCTAAAAAGGGTAAAGATACATTAAGTTTTTATTCTGATGATGATTATAAAGAATGGGAATCTAAACAAAAGTCATTATCTTCATGGTCAATTGAATATAAGAAAGGTCTTGCTGCATTGGAGAATACAGAATACCAAGAAATTATTAGTAATCCTAAAACATTTATTTTAACAAAAGATAAAGATTTTGAAAATACATTAGATACATGGTTCTCTAAAGATTCTGAGCCAAGAAAGAAAAAGATTTTAGGAGAAGAGTTAATTTATAGCACAAACAAAAAATCATTATTTTGATAAAGAAAAACTTTAAAGACATTGATAAGAAAATGCTATCTATGATGACATTACAAGAAAGGTTTAAATATATTAATAAAAAGAAAGAGCATGAGTTCAACAAAAAGAACAGTAAGTAATTTTTTTGATAAAGAATATTTAGAGTATGCTAAATATGTTGTAGAGAATAGAGCTATTCCTAGTTGTATAGATGGATTAAAACCTACACAAAGAAAGGTAGTTTATATTGCAAATAAAATTTGGAAAAGTGGTAATGAAAAACCAATGAAACTTTTTCAACTTGCAGGTAGAGTAGCGGCCGAGGCATATTATCATCATGGTAACACTTCTTTGGAATCTTCTATGGTAGGTATGGCACAAGAGTTTAAAAATTCTTTACCTCTTTTAGATGGTATAGGTCAATTCGGTTCTTTAAGATCTCCATCCGCAGGTGCACCTCGTTACATTAGTGGGAAGTTGCATCCTAATTTTAGATTACTTTATAAAGACTTTGAATTACTAGAAAATAAAATAGAAGAAGGCGAAAAAATTGAACCTGAATATTTTTTACCTATTATCCCAACAGTAATTTTAAATGGTTCATCTGGTATTGCTGTAGGTTTTGCTACAAATATTTTAAATAGAAATCCTAAGGACGTTGTAAATGCATGCATCGCTGTTCTTAAGGGTAAAAAGATGCCAGTCTTAGCACCTTGGTTAAAAGAGTTTAGCGGCACTTTTACTAGAGATACAGTTAATCCAAAAACATGGAAGATAAGTGGGTTATATGAGGTGTTAAACACAACAACGGTTAAGGTAACTGAAATTCCTCCAGGTTTTACATATGAAAGGTATGAAGAGCATTTAAATAACTTAACGGAAAAAAGAATCATATCAGGATATGATGATAATTCATCAGGGCAAGTAGAATATGTACTTAAGTTCCAAAGGGCCATTCTTAAAGATTATGTAAGCAGAAATAAATTAGAAGCTTTATTAAAAATTAATACACAAGAAACTGAAAACCTTACAACGATAGACGAAAACGGTAAACTTAAAATTTTTAATAAGGTAGAAGAAATAGTAAAACATTTTGTAGAAGTAAGATTAAAATGGTATGATACCAGAAAGGCTTATCTAATTGAAAAGTTAGAAAGAGAATTACTTATTATTTCAAATAAAGCAAGATTTATAAAAGATATTATTGATGGCAAACTTACCGTGAATAATGCCCCTAAGAAATCTATTATACTTTATTTAGAAGCAAATAAGTTTGATGAGGTTGATGGTTCATATAACTATCTTTTAAATATGCCTATCTATTCTTTAACGAAAGAAAGATTTGATGAGTTATTAAAACAAGAAGCTGATAAGAAAGCTGAAAAGAAAATCATAGAAGGTACTAATCCTAAAGATATGTATCTTTCCGATTTAGAAATATTAAAGAAGGCAATAAAGTAAACCTTTTATAAAAATGCAATATAAAAATAAACAGTAATATGAGTAGATATAAATTTGTTACAAAAAACGGAAGCAATGTATCAGCATGTGAAACTGATGATGAACAAAAAGCATGGGCATGGATATGTCAAATTAAAAAGCTAACCATTGATCAAGCAAAAGATCTTTACAAAATTACAAAAATTAATTAATATGATGATAGAACAAAATTCTTCAATAGACTCATCAATGATAAACAGAGTCATTTACAATTTTCCAAATAAGTCACTTAAGATTGAATTTAATTCAGGTGCTCTTTATGAATACAATAATGTAGAACCAGACGTTTATGACAATCTATGTAAAGCTGAATCTCAAGGAAAATTCTTTAACGAACAAATAAAAAATAATTACGATCACACACAACTTTTAATAAACTAAATTATGGCAACAAACACAAATGCACTTTACGAAGCACTTAAAGCTCAATTCGTAGCACAAAGAGAAAAAGCAAGAGCAACACTAACAGTTTACTTAACTAACCCAGTAGGTATTGGCGAACATCCACAAATTATTGATGAAATGGTTGAACAAACAAAATCATTAGCCGAGGCAGAAGATTGTTTAGAAAGATTAGTTTCTACATTTGAAGTTAATGACGAGGTAAAGACTGAGGATTAATAATGAATAAAATTATCTTAGTAGGTAAAGCTGCTGCTGGAAAAGATCATATGAGAAAGATCCTTAGCGGTCGAGGTTTTCAATATGGAATTTCATATACAACTCGACCGCCTAGAGAAGGTGAAATAGATGGTAAAGATTATTTCTTTTTAACTGAAGATATGTTTAAAAGAAAAATCAATCAAGGGTATTGGTATGAATGGATAGAATTTAACGGTTGGTATTATGGGACTAGCCAAAGACAGTTTACTACAAGCTGTAATCTTTTTATTATGACTCCTAAAGGTATAGGTCATATTGATCCAGTTGATAGGAAAGAATGTACAATCATTTATCTGAATGTTCCTGAAAAAATTAGAAGGGAAAGATTAGAGGAAAGAGGGGATAGTTTTAGTGATTCAATAGATCGAAGAATGGAGGCAGATAACAAAGACTTTGAAAACTTTACTGATTTTGATTTAGAGATAAACAATTCTAACTTTTAACAATATAAAAATAAAACAATGAGTAAATTTATTATCATAGAGGGTACTGATAACACAGGTAAAGATACACAACAAGATCTAATAATTAAAAAGATGAATAATAATGTATTTCATAAATTACATTATTCATCTCTTCCTTTTAAAGATGATAAAAATAAACATGCTACTTACTCTAAAAAGATGTATGATGGTATGTTTAAATTAATGATGAAATCTAAATTAGGTGAACAGCCTACTGATGAACCTATCAATCTTATATTTAATAGATCCCATTTAGGTGAAACTGTTTATTCTCCACTTTATAGAGGTTACTCTGGTGATTATGTTTTTGATATTGAAAAGAAATACACTAAAGCATTAAGAGAAGATTTATATTTAATTACATTAACAAATGATCCTCATACTATTCTAAAAAGAGATGATGGTAAATCATTCTATGGTAATGAAGAAGAAGTAAAGGCAGAGGTTGATGGTTTTAATAGAGCTCATCGTTTAAGTACAATTAAAAATAAGTTATTACTAAATATTGGTACTATGAGTGCTGAAGAAGTATCAAATATTATTATAGATTTTCTTAATCATAAAAATACTATCACTGGAGATTCTAAACAATTAAATATATTCAACGATGTGTAAAGCAGAAGATATATTATATGAAGCTCATAATGAAGGAATACGAGATGAGGTCCTTAATGAAAGTAGAAAATTATTAAATGAAGGTGGTAAATATACTTATATGGAATTTGCTGACCGATTAGAAATAGCAATAAGAAACATTAGAGAAATAAAAAAAAATGAGAGTATTTAAAGGAGAGACATTTGCAGAGGCATATAACTATGCACTAGGTAGTATTATTCATAATCCTAATTATGTATCATCACCAAGAGGTATGAAGATTAATGAAATATCAGATGCCGCTATTGTAATTGAAGATCCTACGTTTTGTTTATATGACAATTCTCGTAGGAGTAGTCAATTTAAATATATTGCAGCAGAATTAGTTTGGTATTTCACTGGTCGTAAAGATGCTGATTTTATTACACCTTATGCAAAATTCTGGGATCAGATTAAAAATAAAGATGGTTCAGTAAATTCAGCTTATGGTAATCTTATCTTCACTGAAGAATTAGAAGATGGTAGAAATCAATATCGCTGGGCGTTAGATTCTTTAATTCAAGATAAAGATTCAAGACAAGCAATTTTACATTTCAATAAACCATCACATCAATGGTATGGTAATAAAGATTTTGTATGTACGCTTAATGGCATATTTCAAATAAGAGATAATAAATTAAACTTTACTATTGATATGAGATCTAATGATCTTATCTTAGGTACACCTACGGATGTTGCATTCTTTTGTCTTTTACAAATACAAATGCTAGAACATTTAAGAAAATACTATCCTGAATTAGAATTAGGTACTTATACTCATATTGCACATTCTTTACATTTATATGAAAGGCATTTTAATCTTGCGAGTGAAATGTTAGAAAAATCATTTAACCCTCAATCATTTCCAGATATGACAGAGTTTTTAATTGATCCAAACGGTAAACCCTTAGATGGTTTAAATCAATTAGAAGAAGAAATGATTCAGATGAATGATTTAGTTTTTAATGGTAATGCAAGTTACACTGTAGATAAACATGATGATCTTTTACATCAATGGATATCTGATGCAATCTTTGGAAATATATAAACAAAATAAAATTTGTTTTGAAGTACTTAAAATTATTTGAACAGTTCGTAAATGAAAAGAAGCCAGCCGGTGCTCCTGATTGGCATGACTCTGATGCACCTGATGCAAACGGTAGATTTAAAGATCTTTCTATAAAGGATTTAGCAGCATGGTTAATTAAAACTAGAAAGAAAGATGTTAAAAAGATTAGCGGTTCTTTAACTCAGCAAATAGTTTTTAACAGAAAGAGTGATCCTAAGTATGCTGAAAAGATGGAGAAAACCAGAAAAGAAGTATATAAACAATTAGGTAGAGAAGATTTATTAAAAGAATCAGATATTACTATTGGTGGTAAAGAATATAAGCTTATTCAAAAAGGAAGTAAAATTACTCTAATTAATACTAAGTTATCAGCTGATAAGTTTATATTTAGAAATGAAAAAGAATTTAAAGCATGGGCTGATGACCAAGTAGAACCAATTGGTGGAACTCAATCATCTCATTTTGGTATTAGTGAATCGGTTGATCATAAAAGCTATTTAAATAAAGTTAATTTTTTATTAGCAGGAGAAAAGATAGAAGGTCTTACTGGTAAAAATAATAAAAGAATTTATGGCAAAATAAATGATGTTTGTTTAGAAAAGCTATATAATTCATTTTATGCAAAAGGTGACTATAAAAAAGTATTAGAAGTTAATTCAGAATTGCCTCTTATTTATTATGGTGGAAATTCAAAAGAGGGGTTAGATTTTATAAAGAAGTACAGCATATCAGAAGATGTAATGTATAACTCACCTAAAGCAATGAAGATTAGTGGTAATAAGAGTGATTTTTATAAAATGTTTAAAGATACTGATTTTATTCCAAAGGCGGTTTATAAAAAGGAAGATGCAAAAGATTTACAATTTCCTGTGATTGCAAAACCAGATGATGGGCATTCAGGTTTAGGTATTGAAATATTTGATACTTATGAAGACTTAGAAAAAAGCAAAGGTAAATTTGAAAACTATTCAGAAGCAAAAGATCTTGATAGAGAATTTAGAGTTTTATTAATGAATGATAATCCTGTATTAGTTCATGAAAGAGTTTCTTTAAATGAAAATGAAATTAAAGATAAAGAAGCAGATGAACAAACTGAATTTACTTATGTTGATCAGGATATAAATAAGATAGATTTTATGGATAAAGTAAATGATATATCCAGAAAGGTTAGAGAAAAATTAAAACTTGGACTTTGGTCAATTGATTTAATGATTGATAAAAGTGGAGACTGTTGGGTTGCTGAAATTAATTCTGCTTCTGGTATGGCTGCAGATAAAATGGCAAGAGTATATGTTAAAGTGTATGAAGATTTTTATGGAGAGAAATTACCTAAAGAACTAAAGAATCATTTAAATGAAGAATACATCAAGCCTATTTATAAAATTAATTTAAAGGAAAATGCAGAACAGATTAAAAGATCTAAGTGCAGTGTAAACTACCAAGATGTCATAGACGGTAAAGAAACAATTCTTTAATTAAAAAAAGTTGCTCATTTCCTTTCAATTCCCAACTAATTTTATTATATTTAAACTATAACAGTTAATCTGTAAATAAAAACATATGCTTAAAGATTTAGAAATTCCTAAAGATTTTTATATAACATCTGATACGTGGTTTGGAAGACCACAGATACTTCAAATTGCAAATAGAAAATTTAATGATGTAGATGAAATGAATGCTACACTTATTAAAAATTGGAATAAGGTTGTAAAAAAGAATGATATTATATTTCACTTAGGAAATTTCGCGTGGGATCCACAAACTGCTAGGCAAGTTTTAAAGAAACTCAACGGGCAAATCTATTTTATGATAGGTAGTTCTGATGAGGCTTTTTTAGATGTTCAACATGAATTTGAAAATATATCTATATTAGAGGATCAAATTTTGGAATTACCTCAATTTGATTCTGTAATTTGCCATTATCCACTAGAGGCATGGAATGGTAAAGATTCAGGTACTCTTCATTTTCATGGTCATACAGTATTCTCTCATAAGACAGATTTATCTAAAATGAATAGAATAAATGTATGTACAGATTTTTGGAATTATACACCAGTAAATTATTTAACTATTAAAGATTTTATAAATGAGTAAAACAAAAAAGAAAACTTACAAAGAACTAGCGATTGAATTTAAAAAGACAAGAAATGAAAAGGTATATAATGAGTTATATGCTAAGATGAGGCCAGGATTATGGTCTTATGTTAATAACATTGTAAAAGATCCTACTATCGCTAATGATATTGTATCAACAACATTAACAACTGTATATTTAAAAATAGATCAATACAATGAGGATTACCAAATTACTACATGGGCATATCGTATTGCATATAATGAATGTATAGGTTGGATTAGATTTAGAAATAAGAAAATCAGTATGAATGTTTTTACTGATGCTGGTGTTGAACCGCCTATGGAACCTTCTATTACTTTAAGAACAGATTCTTACTTACCTAAAACTGAGATTGATTGGGAAGATGAGCAGACAATATTAGATGAGCAAGTCAGATTAACACATGAGGCAATTAACGCGTTACCTCCAATGTATAAGAGATATATGATTGAAAGATTTTTAAATCATAGGTCTTATCAAGATATTTTAGAGATAATGCAAGAATCTGAAAAGGGTATAAACCTACAAACAGTTAAGAATAGAATATTTAGAGGGAGGAAAATAGTTAAAAAACAACTAGAAGGTATGAAACTTTTTGCTGAAGCCTAAATAGATAATAAACAATAAAAAATATGTACATAAGTAAACTTTATAAAGAACTCCGCATTTGGCAAAAGATAAGAAAGGTTGCCAA
>Ga0257110_1000042_pt1 | contig 70829 bp, 63 predicted proteins | sample LP_taG_7_FD_190184 | JGI IMG/M metagenome (GOLD analysis project Ga0257110, IMG submission 190184) | Marine microbial communities from Northeast Subartic Pacific Ocean, Canada - LP_J_2015_P26_10m | ecosystem: Environmental > Aquatic > Marine > Oceanic | place: Canada: Northeast Subartic Pacific...
CCCCTAAGAATGTATCCAACACAGTATCTCCTTCATTACTGTGTTTTTTTATGAGGTCAATGAATAACGGTAGACTTTTTTGTGTTGGATGAAACCGATTTTTCCCACCCTGTAGCGGGTGCATATACAATCCATTATCATATTTACTATTAAATGTAGGTTTAGCGCCTTTTATGGCGACAAGTGCGATTTCTCTACAGTTGGTCAAATAATTAACGCTTGAATTCAAAGGTTGCGGGTTTGTTTTGACCCATTCAATGAATCTTATTTGTTTGAATTTGTTTGCTTCCAACAACCCTTTCAAATGCGAAATTTTCCATATATCGAAGAACATAATCATTGTTCCTCCTTTGCGTAGCTTTTGATAATATATTTGTATGAACCGATTCAGTTCTTCCAGAGTAAATTTCGAATCCCATTCACCGTAGTCTGTCTGGACACAATATTTTGTTCCGTAGATTGTTCCATATTTCAAATACTTTTCCTTGTTATCGTCGTTGAGAATTCCATTCTTGGTTTTATGCGCTTCCCATTCTTCCTCAGTTTTCACCTGAGAAACACCGTTCTCATTATTTTGTTGGACGCTGTTGAATAGGGTGTTCATACCGGTTTCGCGTGAAATAATGTAGGGTGGGTCCGTCAATACCAAGTCAATTGAATTGTCTGGAATTTGTTTTAGATACTCGAATCCACAAGTATTATGAATCTCCATTGTTGATGATATTATATATAATGTGTTATTTCTAATCAATTCTTATAACATAATTATCTTCAATACGAACATCTAACAGAAGCCTTTGGAATCGATTATGGTAGAACCCCCCAAAAAGAACCGAAAAATTGATTGGACTCTGGAATAATATATAAGCCCTTTTCAAAGTGCTATAATGATGAACGACCAACTTATAAATGATGATAAATCAAATACCCTACAAAATAGAGGAACCGGAGCCGGAGGTGCTAACACGAACATAAAGGGGAAAACTTTCGAGGAAAAAACCAGTTTTGAACCATATATGTTGGAAAATGGTTTCATTCGCCACGAAAATACTCTGGTAAAAAAAGACGAACACGCAACAATTACCTATGTTTCTCAAGGCAATTTGAAAAAAATAATGAAAGAGAAATACAAAAAGTCGTTGTTTCGTAATCCAGATGAAGCCTATATTATAGAATATACAAACGGCACTAAACCCACTATATTGATACTTGAAAAAAAGGCACAAAATGTAGCAGGCTCTGTCGATACAAAATTACTTGCTGGCTATCTTTTCAGAGAAGAGTATGAAATTGCGTTGAACTACGAATTTTCCATAGTATATGCTTTTTGTGTAAGTTCCTTCTTACAAAACCTCATTCAGTCAGATAAAGAAAAATGGATAATATTCAATAAACTTATGACCAAATATAATATCCCCATATTATTTGGAGATGATTCCAACTACTTTGAAAGTGTTAACTCTTGGATTGATCAACACACTAAAAACAATATTGTCTGATATACCTAACTAATTATATATGATAACTTCAGTGGTGACGGACTCTGGATTTTTCGAGTTGATTGCCCGTCTTGCAATGACTTCCTCGCAGTGGCAGTGTTTGAAATTATCCATAACTAAATCAACTTTAGCATTGCTCATAACAAATTTAATGCCGTCCATTTTTTTAATTTCATCAAACAGTTGTTTATGTGTTTCCAGCCCGAACCCGTCCACGTTGTATCCTACAAACGATTTACTATTTTCGGGAGCATATGGTGGGTCTAAATATATGAAATCCCCTTCGACGACATTTCGAAATGAATGACGAAAATCGTTGTGTATGAACTTCACATTTTTGATTAACTCGCTAATTGTATCTAAATCGGGTTTTGTTACGATTGTTGGGGTTGTTTTGTAATGTCCATATGGAACATTATATCCATTAGGACCTTCGCGGTACATTCCTCGAAAACACAGTTTATTTATAATCATAAACAACGCCGAACATTCTATTGTATTTTTATCCATTGTATTGAACTTGTGCCGCAAGTAATAGTAGTAACTTTCTTTCGAGGTTATTGCCTCGTCCAAACTGTTGGGCTTACGATTAATCTCGTTCCCTTGTATATTGTCATATGTCGTCATATTCGTTGTGATGATGTCAAGTAATCCATTCTTATCTGTTTGTATATGTTTATACACGTTAATAAGAGCGAGATTAATATCATACGCATATATCTGTTGTTTAATTGTTATCAAACTGTTTTTCTGGAGGGTCAACACCGCCAACAACACACTTCCTCCACCAAGAAAGAATTCGTGATAATTTTCCATATTCTTGGGTAACTTCGAAATGACTTCATTTATAATTTGAGTTTTACCGCCAACCCATTTGAGAAATGGTTTTTGAAATTTATATGTCGATGCCATCTTGTAAATAGTTTAGAGAAGTATTGTTTGTATTATTTCAAATCAATTTTTTATATTTCTTGGTTCTCTCTCTCTCTCTCCTCCTTCTCTCTCTGTATCCTCCTTCTCTCTCTGTATCCTCCTTCTCTCTCTGTCTCTCTGTCTGTCTGTCTCTCTCTCTATCTCTCTCTCTATCTCTCTCTCTATCTCTCTCTCTATCTCTCTCTCTATCTCTCTCTGTTGGTTGAAAACGTCTATTGCGTTTACAAATTCTGTATCATTTTTAGAATTTGCTATATGTAGAGCGGTTATCCCTTTTTTTTTTGTCTTGGCAAACACGTCAATACGGGGGCTTTGTAAAAGAAGAGTAACATACTCCATACGATTCATATTCAAGTTCAGAGAAGCAGCTGCATGAAGAATAGTCCAACCATCGCCATTGGTGCTCACATCTTCATTCACATCGTAACTATAAACATTCAGGAGACGTTGGAATTCGGGCATATTGTTACTATGCATAGCTGTCAAGAGAGGAGTGCTACGCCAAAGACGATTGAATATGTCTGTCATTACTGGATTGCAGGAAGGTGTACTTCCATGATCGTCTGTAGCATAGATATCAGCCCCCTTCTCGATCAGAGCCATGGCTAGAACTGTATGACCATTCAAACAAGCAAGGTGAAGAGGTGTGTCGTTATCAATATTTCTAGCGTCGATAGTGGCTCCATTCTCGAGTAGAACCATTACCATTTTAAGATTACCATTTTCACACGCCAGATGAAGAGGTGTATTTTGAGAACTATCTCGAGAATTGACATCAGCCCCATTCTCTATGAGAGCCTTTACCATTTCAAGATTACCGTTTCGACTTTCTACAAGAAGATCTGGTTTACCACCCTTCATTTGTTTTCTTTTGTATTTAGTTATATTTTTAACTCGTTTTTTTGATTTTCGTTTTTTTTTGACAGATTTGTCCTTAGATTTATAATGTTTAGTAAATTTGTAGCAAGAAAGATTCCTACGTGCGGTATATGACATATAATATATAACTACAAAAAATAAATTTATTACATCTTTGCACATTTATACCAGTGAAGATTTAAAATGGGACATTTTTAATCTTTCAAGGGTTTAAACCGCACATCACAGGTTTTCTATCATGATTACCTAAATATTTTTCAGAGTTTTTTATTTTCTATTTTTTTTCAACAAAATTATTTTAGGAGTTTGAGAACCTTTAGAGAACCCGAAATGTATGAATATATAGATATATGTATATATGCCAAAAAAATCAAAAAAAAGAAATACAATATACCGTAAACGAAACACAAGAAAGAACTATAAAAAGAAATCGTTAAGGTTCAAGCGAAAACGACAGAAAGGTGGTGACCAATGTACAGACCTTTGGCTCTTCTTGAAAAAGAATCACGTAGATGGTGCTATCAAATTACTAAAAGAAAATAATGAATTAGCTTTTTGTATGTACAAAGGAATATTTAAAACTCCTTTACATTATGCTGTTGAGAGTGGAAATATGGCGGTTATAGTTCAGGTGCTTGATTCAATGAATGGTCATTTGACTGAAAAAGTAAAGAGTCACGAATTTACCGAAGAATTTGCTAATAAATGCAGAACAAATTATATGAATATGATTCCTACAGGTGGTATGAGCCCTTTATACACGTGTATAACAAAAATAAGAGAACCACGTATAATCATAGAAACACTAAGAAATAATGGCGCGGATGTGAATAATTTGTTTGAAGAAAATCATCATCTATTTTTACCACCTACACCTCAAGGAATTATCGCGAAACTATTGGTGTCTTTGCCTGATGCAATAAATTTAAACGAAGAAAAAATAATTATTCTTCAAAGATTACATCCCCATAATAAGGCAATTGTGGATATAGAATCTGAACCGAATTAATATTAGGTTCTCAAATCGGTCGAAAATATTTGGTGTATGAAATCACAAAATATTTTTCAGAGTTTTTTATTTTCTATTTTTTTCAACAAAATTATTTTAGGTATTTGAGAACCAGAGAACCATTATTTAACAAAAACCATAATTTTTTCATCGGTGGTTCTATGCTTCGTCATATTGGCGTTTTTGTTGTACATATTCAATATTTTCTTTTTCTTGAAGAATGTAGACGTTATGGTATTCATATCTTCTACAAGACTATAATATTTGCCTGTTTGAGAACTTCCATAATCTGATAGAATGTAGCACAAACGACCCCCTTTTTTTAGGACTGCATAACATAATTGTATAGTATCCAGCCAATATCCGTGTAACCACTCATTGTAGTTTTTATATCGGTTGGTGCTCTGGTCTTTACCTGGGTATTTTTCCAATTCATAGTATGGAGGGCTAAAGAAAACAACATCGAAATGCTCTAAATATTTTCTTAAGAAAGGTTTACTATGATAAAGGTCTTCAGATGGAGAGCAATAGATCCGCACATCTTTATTCTTGTATGAGGTTTTAGCAAATTCTCGTGTTTTTTCACACACGGATTTTATGACATCAGTTCCTACATATTCGACGACTTCATCGCATTCCAAGAACCCGTAGCAATAGGAAGACCAACCAAGTGTTGGAGTGAATATCCGGGTGCCTTTCAACAACGATTTATTCAAAGAATATACTAAATAAGGATTCAAAATGGAAGCGCGGAAATAGAACGTGGAGAAAACACTGCCGATTCGGTTTTCTTTTATATAATGCGATGCACTGGGGGTAAGTAGTTTATAATCTATTATGTCGTTGTTATATAGGTCTTTTAAAACAATCAAAAACGTAGGAATATCGAATCCGGACTGTGTGTTCTCCAAAATATCGACGTAATGGATGTTCCGGATGATGTTTTTGTATTGGACCAACGAATTATTATTTGATACCGTTTGTGTCATAGGTTTCTCCTCGGATAGTTCGTGAATGTCAGTCGGTTTTAAAGACTTCTTGTAAAACCTTCGTAAATATTCTTCGCGGTTCTCCAAATGGTCATACAAGTGTCTCAAATCTGTTTGACGGTCTTTCATATATGTTGTCAAATTAACCACTTTACCACCTGACCCGCGCACTTTATACTTGGATTTAAATTCGGAAAAGGTCATCGACTCTTTCTTTCTAAAAAGAGAAAGGAATCTGTCGACTGATATGTAATACATTATATTATAAGTGTTTGATACTTATAATAGAATCATAATTTTTTTAGTCCAAACGCGGAAATTATCTTTTTGAAACGCTTCTTCTCACGGTGTCGAATCCTTCGTCATCCGTCTCTCGCTGGGCTCTTGGTGCGCGAGGTCGATACTCTCTCTTCTCGTCGCCCTTAGAATCTCTGTTTTGGCGTCTGATTTCACACATAATAGGACCTCCACCAATTCCAGTGATGTTGATAGCTTGGAATTCGTGGTCAGAATCCTTCTTTTCTTTGTCCAACATTGCCAGTTCAAATTCCACATACTCACCTTGTGTGAGATATTTGTACTGAGAGTCATTCAAAGTGATATTGGAATAATGTGCGAAAATGTCCTTCACCTCGTCGTCAATCTTTACGGAAATGAACCCGTATCCTGATTTGTTATTGAACCACTTAACTTGTCCATATGTCTTACTTGAAAACTCACTCATAGTCACTAGTATATGATATTAAGGGCGTATAGTTTTATATGGTTTATAGAATATATTTATAGTTTCTCTAAAAAATGTATGGTTAGATATATAATGGCAAAGTTTTTAGGGATACAAAATAGCAAATGGTTGTCGATAATAATGTTGATGACGGTAATAATAATATCTTTAGTGTTTTCTTTATTACATAAGCGTCCACTCCAGGAAGGTTTATTAGCGGAGAACAAAATCGATAATGTGAATTGTGAGTTCCGAAAATATGTCGAGTTGGTGGAGGCGTTGTGTAATTTTCATATCACAGGAAATATACCTACGGGAAATAAACCGGATTTATCACCATATATGCTGAAAGACAATACCTATTTATTAAATTTAGGATTAACAGACTCAGACTCGTCAACGGAATCTTCAATTATCGAGGAGATTAAAACGGAGAATATTTCATTCACGGAGAAAATGAAGAGGGTATACAAGATGTATTCGGAGAAGAAAGAAACGATAAAGAACAAAGCGTTAATCAACTTGATGAATGCGCACCATTCAAGTCGTTTGGCTATCTTGAATTCTTTTTTGGGGGATCTTTCGAAGATGATCTCCGAAGAAAGTCAAGAAGATACTAATTTATCCAACAAAATAACACTTGCGATGAATAATCCCAAGGTATTTTCAAGCAATTCTGCTTTGGAAAAACCATCATTCGAAGATTTGTATAGCACATTCGAAGGACAATACAAGGAGAGCGTAACCTCTGGTTATAGCTGCAAATAGAACAAGTTTTTCAATAATTCATAGTTGGGTTTTTGTTCGTATTTCAAATCGTAGCAAATTCCCAAATATTGGAAAATACCGTCTTTATGGTTCATATTACACAGTTGTATCAACGTTGTCAACATTTTATTATTCATCCTCTTTTGATTATGAGGATGCATAATATCCACAATATCATATTGGCGAGATTCGTCGTCGTCACAATGCGGAGGCTCCCATACACAATTGTGTTTGAGTAAATACAAATATAAATATCCTAAAGATATCAGATCATCTCTTCTCGAGTATTGAGAACCCTGGTGGATATTTACACTGGTATATTTCGGGGTTCCAATCATTGTGTTGGTGCCTTCATTGGGTAAATGTTGTGTGCAATCTTCATTCACAAAAAATGTGGCCAATCCAAAGTCTATCAAAATAATTTCGCCATTTTGAACCATAAGATTTTGTGGCTTAATGTCTCTGTGAACAACATATTTTTTGTGTATACTCTCAAACACCTCCAAGAGCTTCCATATGATTATATTCAAATGTTTCTGTGTGACATTCTTCTTGGTGGTGTATTCATACAAATTCACCTGGTAAAACGGGAGGACCAAACAAAAAGACTCTTGTATTTTCCCAAACCAGTATACCGGCGGAATGTGTTTGATATTTGCTGAATATAAATAGTGCAATATTCGCGTCTCGTGTTTCAGCGAAAGTATATTCGGCTTATCCACTTTAATTGCGATTTCCTCTCCATTTCTTATTTTGGTGCCTTTATAAATAACGCCGAAGTTGCCCGATTTTATCAGAGATTTTAATTCGTATTTATTGTTGACTATATATTTAGGGGATAATTCGGTATGTGATTCTTCCATCCGTTCATTTATACTTATAATGCGTATTGTTCCTATATGGATTTGATTAAGATATGAGTTTATGAGTTCCAATCGAATGATAATATATATAAAAGTAAATTACTAATATAAGTAATTTGAAAAACACTATGAATGTTGAAGAAATATACCAACAAGCATTAAATGACCCTGAGCTGGCATCCAAAATAAATATTGACGAGATTATTTCGAAAGTAGACGAGAGACAAAATGCGTACTTAAAAAATGAGACACTACAGACGGTGAGTCGAACGATCTACGAAATACTGAGTAAAGTGGAGAACATAAAAGAAGATACTGTGAAACTGTACTGTGAAAAGTTAAAAGGGTATCGTTATATAGATAATTTGTGTGATTTACGTAGTGGTTTATATATCCGTTGGATTCGTTTAGGAGATTCGTCGACAATACTCAAAAACGGAGCCTTTTTCCAAAATGTACGAATCGCGGAAACTACGAGTCTCCTATGTAAGAACTCTCGAAACCAGTTTTTTTCGATTCGTTTTGATGATTGTATCATATTCCAGAAATTATTAGCAGAAGAGGAAATCATTCTCTCCGTACAAAATTCTTGAACTGAATATTTTCTTTCGTTAGTTTATAATATGGCGCGTAACACTTTTAGAAGAACGGGAGGCAAGAGTACCAGTCGTAAGATGGGGAAGAGAAATACAAGGCGTAAGACCGGTAAGCGTAAGACAGGCAAGAAAGCACCTACTGCTTGGAGTATTCACGTGAAAAAGGTATACACTGATATGAAGAGGGATAATCCCGATGTGCTCTTGAAAGATGCTTTGAAGGCAGCAGCGAAAACTTACGTGAGACCTTAAATAATTTATTTCATACATATGATACGAAATAAATAGACAGTTGTGAGATGCAAAAGAATTACTTTCCAGTAGAACCAAATCCACCGGAACCTCGCGTGGTAATGGAGAGTTGACTTTCATCTACGATTTCCACACTGAATGGTGATAATGTAGGAGCGCATATTTGTAAAAGCCGAGTGTGTTTTTCTACAGTATATTGTGTAGTGGGTTGAATTTGTAATGTTCTGAACGCGCCAGTCAACACACCACGATATCCGGAATCAATGATGCCGGTATGGTTGGAAAGAATCAACGGGGTTTTGGAAATGCTGGAACGTGGATACATATAGAACCCGGTTGTTCGACCATTATCATCTATCATTTCACACTTGACATTCAATGGAATCATCGTAGACAAAATAGTTGTGGAAATGATAGTCTCCTTCGGAACATACAAGTCAAATCCCGCGTTAGGAAAAGGGTCGTCCAATAACGATTTATTATGTTGTTCGATTTGTGTTTTATATAAAGCAAGTAAATCTTGGTCGCTTTCTTCCACTGCGAGTTTCAAGTGAGGCATAGTGTATGAATAGTATATGGCCGGAATCTTTATATTTTTTCTTCGAACAATTATTTCGACGAATTCTTGGTTTTCCATTCTTCCCAACTGATTTTATTGACCGCATCTTTCTTCTCTACTACTTCTGCTGATTCGTTTGTTTTATCCAAGTTTTCAGAGCGCTTTAATGCGGAGTCGACATACAACTCCTTCAATAATTTACCAACCATTACGGACCCTTCGTGTTGGTCAACCTTTCCATCTTCGATCATATTCAAAACCCCCAATAAACCTCCCATTATATCTAAATTCAATTCATCTTTCAGAATTCGATTGAATATATCACTGTAATTAGTAAATAAGAAAGATGCGTGAGTAGCCGCAAGGTCTCTGAATGTTTGTGGGTCGCTTTGGTATAAAGTGGCTTTTTCCATTTTTAACAATTCTAATTTTCTGATATCATCGCGAAGTTTGAAACTGTGTTTGACTTTACGTATATGGTCGGTGTTGTTTTCGCATTCGGAATTGTTTACGAGGTTCTTTAAATCTAAACTTTCTTCTGGAGTTAATTTAGACATTGCGCTGTGTTTGGATATACATATACTCAAACATAAAACTTTATATTATATTTGAATGAATATTATTTAGAGAGGATTTTTTTCTGTTCATTCTTTATATATTAACCATGAAAGGTGAAATGATTATAGTTATATTGTTGGTTCTGGTAATCATATTCTTGTGTACAGGATTTGGTTCTTATGACATTACCCCTTATTCCGGCAAAATGTCTCTCCCATATTCTTCAGTTGAAGGGTTCAATACATTGTCGTATTCCAATTTAAATTCTCAATCCGACACGAAAATGGAGAATTCGATTCAGAAGGAAAACACAAATTGCAAGAAAGTCAGCGGATTTAATGGGTGTGGCGTTTTTTGCGATCCTTCGTCCCCTTCCCAAAAAGTAGATATTTACTCTGACGCCAAGGGTGATATTAACTGCAAAGGAGCCGGATATCACAATTCTCGCGGACCACTTTGTCTTGATCAAAATATGATCCAACAGTTGAATACCCGTGGAAATAATTCTTCAAGTGTCCCATCTAAAATAGCCGGTGCTTCCGCATAATTATTTGTTTGATGTAAATGTTAACATACACCTATCACAATAGTGTATTGTTTGACTTATCTCTGGGTCAATATCAATCAAATCGGTAACTACGTTGTGATTACAATGTTTGATAAGATAACTATCAAGTGTTTCTAAAATATAGGTATAGTCAGAGTTCATATTTTCGTTTGACAATCGTAAAAGTCCTTCCTTAGCTTGTCTCACACTCGTAATGTCGTCCATGTTATATACAGTTTTATAAATTAGTGTTTATGTAATTTATAAAAAAATAAAAAAAATAAAAAATAAAAAATATTATTATTACCATCATTACTACTTACCTATACAAATTTGTAGCTACTACTATCTACTTACTATCTACTTATATGTAAATGATTGTAAATAATTGCGCTTAAATATACATCGCCAAGACACTTTGTGACTGTTTTTCTTCATTCTTGATGAGCTTGTCCACGTGTTTTCTCTCGACCGTAAATGGGAATGAAACTTCGAACCCGATGTCTTTTGCGAATATATTATCTTCGCCCGGCTTGACTAATCGATACAAGTTCAGTTTTGTATGAATAATCTCCAAGCACCTCTTCATATTCCTGACCCCTTGTTCTTGTTGTGTCCAAGTATCATTCGAAATAATATACTGTATGACATCGTCGGAGATAACGACATCTTCTTCCGTGAAATTCACTTGTTCGCGGATTTTTGGCAACATATATTTTCGCGCAATTACTAATTTCTCTTTCGCGTCGTATCCTTTTGTTTGAATACGATACATTCGGTCTTTCAAGATGGGATTTACGCGTGATTCATCATTGTAACTGAATATGAATAAACACTTGGACAAATCGAAGTCTACGTCAGAGAAGTACTTATCGTGAAATTGCGAATTCTGTGTGCTGTCCGTTAAATGTGTCAGAACTCCTGTGATTTCTTCTCCTTTCGCGGTATCACTGATTTTGTCCAACTCATCGAAATATATCACGGGATTCATACACTTGCTATTTATCAAGATTTGAACGATTTTTCCGTGACTACTACCTTCATATGTGTATGAGTGACCCTCTAAGAAACTTGCATCACCGGTTCCACCGAGAGGAATAAAGGAAAACTCTCTGCCTAAGATTTTACTGATACCTTCCTTTACCAGTGTAGTTTTACCAGTTCCTGGAGGTCCCTTGATAGCAATTGCGGTTCCCATAGCATTTGGGTTTGTGATCCACTGACCAATCATCTGCATTATTTGCAATTTAGCATCGTCCAAACCATAGACGCAATCATCCAGAGTTTTTTTCGCGTCCACCATAAAACTATGACAAGCATCAATACCATCACCAATATTCACATCTAAATTATTGTATTTACAAAATGGTATTTTCATAAATGTGTCGATCCAGTGTTTGATTTTATAGTACTCGGATTCACCGGGCTCCATCGTTTTCAAAACATTCAACTTCTCCATCGCTTGAGACTTCAATATTGGAGGAATTGGTGACTCTAATAACAGCAATCTGTAAGGTTTATCCGTTTTGATGGTTTTGTTGATTTCCTTGAGGTCTTTCATTATTTTCATTTGTTCAGAATTCGAGAGTTTCTTCTTGAAATAGTTGATTTCCGACATTTTGGAACGACTGTCTCCCAATACCAATTTCCGAAACTCCTTGGTATTATTTTTTCTCGAATCTTTAATCAAGTGACCGATTTCTTTTTTACAGTTTTTCAGAGCATTCAACAGAAATTTCGATTTTGGATTCTTGTGTAATTTCTTAATCAAATCCTTCTTCATACTCAACAACTCTGTATATTCAGTTTCCACGTTTGGATTTATAATACACTCTTCGTCAGATGTTTCCTTGACCTTATTCTTCTTAGTCTTCTTCTTGGAAACAGAATCCTCTACTTTTTCATATTGCCCCTTCATAAATGTTTCTTCGTCATCGGTATCACATTCTTCATCCTCATCTTCATCATCATCATCCTCTTCGAAATCGATATCTTCTAAAATTCCGCTTTCATTTTCAAGTGACAAAACAATACTTATCTGATTGTCATCGCCTTCTTGCCTCTTCTTAGATTTTTTCTTTCTATCTCGTGACACTTCCTCGGAATCACTTGTTTCTTCCTGAGATGACTCTTCTTCTTCTTCTTCTTCTTCTTCTTCATATTCAGATGATTCGCTTTCTTCTATAACCTTTTTGGACTTTGTCTTGGTCTTCTTTTTGTTCTTGAACACCTTCTTCACCTTTCTTTCTCGAACTACTTCTTCCTCACTTTCACTGCTGTCTTCTTTTATATACTTCTTTTTTCTTTGTGATTTATTTGATAAACCTGCTTTTTCCTTTGAGTATCGCGATGGAAATAATTCATACAGAAATTTCCTGTAATCTTTTCTATCGAGTTTTTCATCTTCTTCATCTTCATCATAATCGTCATCTTCTTCATCGCTGGAAATAACCCGACGACGATTTTTGCGATTTTTGCGTTTGTTCATTTTTTTCTTTGTTTCTTGTTCCGATTCGGTATCAGAATCAGATTCTGTATCGGATTCATCGTCGCTACTTACTTCAGTTTCTGTTTCCCAAATATCTTCACTATCTGACGACGAATCGTCTTTATTCTTCTTTAATCGGTTTATTTTAGTATCCTTCATAGTTCGTGACATGCTAATAATAATATAATACGGGTATAATGTTTATTTAGTTTTCTGAAAAAATAGAATCAATTTTTTGTAAAAATTTTCGTAAATTATAAAAATGAAAAAATTGATTTCAAATATTTAAAAATATAGAACTTATAATATATAGTGTTTTATTAATATGTCTCGTAATGAATTCAACAAACACTCATCGAGAATTATTGGTGTCCAGTTTAGTATAATGTCCCCTGATGAAATTCGAAAAAACTCTGTTGTCGAAATTACATCTCGGGATACATACATAAATGGAAAACCAGTAGTAGGAGGTTTGTTTGACCCTCGAATGGGTCTATTAGAAAAAGGATTTGTATGCCCTACGGATGGACATTCATACATTACATGTCCTGGATATTTTGGACACATTGAAATGGCCCGGCCGGTATTCTTTGTACAACACCTCAAAGAAATGATTAAAGTTGCCAAATCTGTTTGTTATAAATGTAGCAAACTCTTATTAAACAAAGAACAACATAAGCACATTTTAGAGAGGTCGTCACATGATAGATGGGATTATGTAACAGGATTAGCCTCCAAAATCAAGCGGTGCGGTGAATCGACTGAAAACGGTTGCGGTTGTAAACAAGCTGACACCATTAGTTCAGAATCGTTCGATAAAATACAGGCTACTTGGAAAAAAATGGGTCTCTCGAACGAAGAAGAAGACAGAGATGTAGTTATTCGATTAACTCCAGAAATGTTGTTGAAGATTTTCCGTCGTATATCGGATGAAGATATTCACTTTATGGGTCTAAGTCCGATTTATTCAAGACCTGAATGGATGATCTGTCAAGTATTGCCAGTCGCACCTCCGGCTGTAAGACCTTCTGTGAAACACGATGCACAGCATCGGTCAGAAGATGACCTTTCACACATTTATAGTAATATAATAAAGACAAATACTGAACTGTTGAATAAAATACAGAATAATGCTAATCCAAACATTATCGATAATCAAACGATGGTGTTACAGTATTTGACGGCTATGTTGTATAATAATAAAGTGAAAGGTGCTGCACCTATGGCACAACGTTCAGGACGCCCATTGAACTGTATTCAAAACAGATTGAACTCGAAGACGGGGCGTATTCGTGGTAATTTAGAAGGAAAACGTGTAGACCAATCTGCTCGTTCGGTGATTGGTGCTGATGCCAATTTATCCATTCGACAATTGGGTGTTCCTCTGAAAATCGCGAAAAATCTGACAAAACCAGTTGTTGTAAATGATCGCAATCGGGATTATTTGATGACACTTATACAAAATGGTCCCGACGAATATCCGGGCGCGAAAATCTTGAAACGCAAGAACGGTGAATCCATTTCACTTCGTTATATCGACCGTAATTCAATTGTGTTGGAAAACGGAGATATTGTCGAAAGACATATGATGGATGGTGACGCGGTGCTTTTCAACAGACAACCCTCTCTACATAGAATGTCGATGATGTGTCATATTGTGAAAGTTATGAAACAAGGAGACACATTCAGAATTAATGTAGGAGTAACAAAACCTTACAACGCTGATAGACTTTAGATCTCATAAATCGATGTCAGCAACAGGGAGACTGAAAAGGTTGACACTCCCTAGTGAGTATTATTACTTGCGACATACCTTGATGCGGGAAACCCTTTAGAGCTTCAAACTACCACCCTATGATGGAAACATCTAAGGGGAACTCGGTTAATAGCCGAACCCAACGGTAATAATGTTTGAAGATTAGGCAATCCGCAGCGTTACTGTCTAAGTCCGTTATGGTAGGATACGATAGGCGTTCAGAGACTGAACGGGTATGGGTGTACAATGAAGGATTATCCATCCTGAGTATGCTTAAGATACAGTCCGGCGGGTGGTGAAAGCCATTCGATACACCGTTCGATGGTGATGAAATGAATATGCATATGCCACAAAACATACTGGCAGAGACAGAACTACGACATTTGGCGGCGATACCATATCAATTGGTGAGTCCTTCTGCGAACGCGCCAATAATAGGAATTTTCCAAGATTCTATGTTGGGTTCTTATATATTCACAAAGTCTCACAGAAAAATATCTCCAAGAGAAGCTATGAATTTATTGATGGCTTACAAGAATGTGGATGTGGAGGCGATTCGTAAAAATCAGAAAGATTTGTCGAATTTCGATGTATTGTCACAAATACTGTCTCCTATTACACTAAAATACAAAACAAATTTGTTTGATGAGGGCGAAGATTCCGAAACATCGAATAATGTGTTGGAAATTCGCAACGGAACTTATGTGCGTGGTCAAATCGACAAGTCCGTTTTAGGTGGTGGTTCCAAGGGAATCATACACAGAATATGTAATGACTTTGGAAACATGGCCGCTTCGAATTTCATCGACGATATCCAGAATGTTATCACCGAGTTTATGAAGACAAATTCGTTTAGTGTAGGAATCAGCGATTTGATAGCAAATAAGAAGACCAACGACGAGATTACACAGGTGATTAGTTCCAAGAAGTTGGAAGTTCAATCGGTCATTGACAAGATTCATCTGGGCATTTTTGAAAACAACACGTCGGCATCGACGATGTCAGAGTTTGAAAGCACGCTCAACGGAATTTTGAACAAGGCCACCGATCAGGCCGGTTCTATTGGTAAGAAGAGTTTGGGTAAAAACAATCGTTTTGTCCAAATAGTTACCTCTGGGTCTAAGGGTAGTCCTACAAATATATCCCAGATGATCTCTTGTTTGGGACAACAAAATGTTGACGGTAAGCGTATTCCATATGGATTCGACAACCGCACATTACCCCACTTCAGCAAATTCGACGATTCGCCAGAAGCTCGTGGATTTATCGAAAACTCCTACATCGATGGACTAACTGCACCAGAATTGTTCTTCCACGCGATGGGTGGTCGTATTGGTCTTATTGATACTGCGGTAAAGACGAGCACCACCGGTTACATTCAAAGACGATTGATCAAGGGTTTAGAAGATTTAAAAGTGGAATACGATATGACTGTTCGCAACAATATGGGGAAAATCATTCAGTTTACATATGGAGATGACGGATTCGACTCTACCCGTATTGAGAATCAGTCGCTGCCTTTGGTGGGAATGTCTGTGGAAGATGTCTACATGCATTACGATATCGTTGGAATCAATGATGATAAATCCAATTTATTGAATGTATATGAAAAATCCACGGTCACTCGTATGAAACGACAACGTAAGGAAACCCAAAAGAAATGTCAAACCTATATTGATAATTTGTTGGATACGCGTATTACGATTATAGAGAATGTATTCAACAATAAAAATGACAATGGAGTGAAATCCCCCGTTGCGTTTCAACACATCATCAACAATATCCAAGGACAAATGGGTCTCAACAGTAACTCAACTGTAGACATTACTCCGCTGGAAGCTTTCGAAATGATCGATGACACATTCGACACTTTGAAGAGTATCAAGTTGTGTCCACCCAATCTATTGTTTGAAGTTCTCTACTATTATTACTTGTCACCCAAAGAACTATTGGTCATAAAACGATTCCATAAGAAAGCACTCCAATTATTATTGGACACAGTCGTTTTGCGATACAAGCAGGCTTTGGTCCATCCGGGAGAAATGGTCGGCGTGGTTGCTGGTCAAAGTATTGGTGAACCTACAACACAACTCACATTAAACACCTTCCATTTAGCTGGTGTATCCACGAAATCGAATGTCACCAGAGGTGTTCCAAGAATCGAGGAAATTCTGCGTTTGACGAAGAACCCCAAGAATCCATCTTTGACTATTTACTTGAATCCGGTAGATGAGACAGACAAGACTCGTGCGGAAAACTATTCTCATATGTTGGAACACACAAAATTAGAAGATGTAGTGAAGAATATCAAGATCTGTTTCGATCCAGTCGAGCGTTCAACTATAGTGAATGAAGACCAATTACTGTTGGACCAGTTTTATGAATTCGAAGATATGGTAAAAGATTGTAATGAAAATGAGTCCAAGGAAGAAGCCAAGTCCAAATGGATTATTCGAATGGAAATCGATGCTGAATCACTGTTGGAACGTAATATTACGATGGATGATATTCATTATGCTATAAAAGAAACACATAAGGATAATATTATATGTGTGTTTTCCGATTACAACTCCGACCAACTGATTTTCCGCATTAGAACATCCGGAACTCTATTGAAGAAAGAGTACTCAATGAGAGCGAAAAATGCTTCGACGACGATTGATCAAAGCGACGAAATTTACTTGCTGAAAAATCTTCAAGATAATCTCCTACAAAACATCATACTTCGAGGTGTCCCAAGAATAAAGAATATAATGCCCAGAAAATTGTTGAATATGAAAACGCAATTGCCAGAGTCGGTAATTAAGCGTGACGGAAAATTCGTGATTAACGACATTTGGGTCCTGGATACTACTGGAACAAACTTGCTGTCCGTTTTATCAAAGAAGTTTATTGATTACACACGAACACACAGTAACGATATCAAAGAAGTATTTGATGTGTTAGGTATTGAAGCCGCGAGACAAGTTATATACAACGAATTCGTAGATGTGATGGAATTTAGCGGAGTTTACATTAATTATCACCATTTATCGTTGTTGTGTGATAGAATGACGTGTTCCAAAAATATGGTTCCAATCTATCGTTCAGGCTTATTGAACGACAATATTGGTCCTATTGCTAAGGCAACATTTGAAGTTCACACAGAAGTTTTATTGAATGCTGCTCGACACGCGGACTTCGATACCATGCGCGGGGTATCTGCAAATGTGATGTGTGGACAACGCGGATACTACGGAACGAATTCATTTAATGTCGTCTTGGATATGAATGAAATGACCAAACTCAATGATGAAGTTGTTGACATTGTCGACAAGCAGAAAGAAATCGAACAAGCGTTCGGGTTCGCTGAAAATCAAACAGATGTCTGCGCCAAATCAAACATCTCCATTTCCAATTACATCCACGCAATCAAACCAGAAAATATTGGCGTCTGTGATGACAGCTATGATATCGGCATTTAGATGCCTGCTTGTAAATAACTTGTATGAAATAATATCTATAAATATAATAACAAATAATAAAAATATTATATTTACATGGTCAATAATATATTCTCCAAAAACAGTTTGTGTATATATTTATGTTTGACTATATTGATAGTTTCTTGTATGATGTCCAATATCATTGAACCCATGTATCCTGAACAGGATATTGACGAATACAAAGATGCCATTTCATTGTATAGGAGAAATGGTGTAAACAATTCTATAAATAATCTCATCAAAAAATATCACGATGACGGTGATGTAGGAAGTGACACAAGGTTGAAGGATTTTTTTATCGACACGATTTCTATAAAAAATTTGGATAATTGTAGCACAATAAAGGGATACCCGGTGCTGTTTATGTGTGTACTACACCCGATACATTTCCTCACATATAATGAATTACTTGAGAAATATCCTAAAATGATTTCCAGCGAAGAGGACTATTTAAAAATGAAGACTATTTATACGTGTGCACATAATATGTATGATAAGACCACTATTCAAACATCTTGCAACAAATTAATGGAAACCAATTGTTCTGCGCAGCTTGCCCCCATGGTTTCTCAAATCCACATATCGATAGACTATTTTGTCAACAAGGAAATATAAGGAAATCTCTTATCCACGAAAAAATCTATATTCACAAAATATAAATATAGATATACATATATAGACTTTCTCGCAATTAAACCCATGAAGTATACTTTATTAGTGATTATTTTGATTTTTATGTTGTATACGATGTTCTTGTACAAACTGTATAATGAACACGAACAATATATGATTGAAACCTTTGATGCTAACCATTGTCCGTACACAGGAGGAGATGATTCGATAAATGATTTACAAGTAAATGACGCACAATTTATTCAAAGAGAAAAACAACTAAATAAGGAAGCACTGGAGACTCTATATAAAGTCCATACTGTCGTTGAGTGGATCGTAGACCCATTTTTAGAATATTATCACATAAAACATTCACCTTCCAGAACACCTGGAATTTTGATTTGGTGTTTTGCTACTTGGACGGATTGGGTTAGCAGAGGTAAAATATCAGATTGCCATCTATCGATATGTGTTCCAGTAATATTCACAACTATATTGTGTGATTTTCAAACACTCTCATATGAAGAAATAAAAGGCCCTTTTGGATATATGATAGGAACGGTTGAAGAATATCATCGCTTCAAAAACATATACACTAACGCGGCAAACTTAAGAAGTCAGAGCACGACAATGTATCAAGAATCACACGTTTGTGACGGGTTAAGATTGGAAACCGCATATAAGAAATTTGTTGTTTCTATCAATGAAGATATTAAATACTTTGTTGATAAATGTTTAATCAAATACAAAGGCATTTACATTCCTAGTGGTAAATGTAGAATACCACCAGATAAGGTTGTTATTCCTGATGATTTATTTACGCCTCCACCAGAAAAGAAAAGGAGTAGATGCACAATTTCTTAATAACAATATATACTCTTATATTAATAATGAAATATTTGAATGTTATCATATTTTTAGTCGTATTTATTTTATGGATGTCTTATTATTTAACGGTTCGCACAACACTTGTGGAAACATTTTTACCTCCCGCAGAAACAAGTATTTCGAATGACATCGAGCTGAAAAAGTATTTCAATTATGTCTATAGTGAAGTAAGCACAGCGAGCGACAATTGCGAGAAAATAGGTAAAATATCGGATTTGGTGACATCATATTTAAGTATATTGTACAATCAAACCAAAACTGAAAAGGGTTTGAGAACTCTAAAAAAAACATATCCGGCGATTTTAGGTTCAGATGTGGATATTGATAAATTGGTGGCTTTGTATGTATCGGCGGACCATTTGCCAACTCGAGGCGAATTAGATGTAAGAAAAGATGGTCGTGAAAATTGTCACAAGGGTCAGGTTCACGGTGGTATAGGAGATATGGAAAACTGTGTGAATATTTTGGAGTATTTCTACAGTAAACCGAACCCCCCAACTGCCCCTCCAACACAGGCACCTGCTACATATGGAGCTCCGCCTCCAAGTATAGATATAACAACCGAAGAGAACTTAAGAAAATTTATCGAGACGGCCTACATCACAATAACTCAAACACAAACTTCAGCAGGAGGAGTCTATTCAGATTGTGCGAAAATGAACTGGTGCAGTATTTGGATTCCCGCGGCATTAACTCCCATCGTTGAAAACTATAGTTTTAATGAGCTGCTCCTGAATTATCCGAATATACTTTCAAATGTTTATGATGTTGATGCGTTCTATTCGTTGGTTTTATCATCGAATAATTTAGCTGGAGTTAGTAATGATTGTGAGAGTGAGAATTCAGCAACAGCAAATAATTCGTTACAAGGAACTTACATGGATGTTATAAAATATATAAAATATTTCTTTGGAAAACCAGAAAAAGTTTTGAGACCTTCCGGTGGAGACCTTAACGACACACATTCTTAATCTAAGTGTTGAATTTTATTGACTCATATTTACAAATACATCTAAATATGAATATTACACTCAATAATTTGTGTGACTTAACCTAAACCTTTGGTTTCACTCCTGTAAAAAATCTATAATCGAAATTTTATTTTCAGTTTTTTCATTAAACTCTTTCTCAAAATTGTTGCCCAATGCTTTCAAATCGAACGAACCGTCTAAAAAGTTGAACTGCGCGCTTCCCTCTTTTTGTCTTATGAAATAATATTTTCCCTTGGAAGGATAGTATGGTTCCTTATCATATAAATACATCCATTTCTTTCCTTTTGCCATTGTCTTAAACGGAATAGCTGAAAACAAAATAATGGGAAGTTTTAAATGATGTGCTAACAACCATATATCCAACCCTGAAAGGTTATATGATTCTTCCATAATCATATGGTCGAAGTCATGTGTTTTTGAAATTACATCATCTATCTTCTTCTTTTTCCCCTGAGCTCGTAATATACTATAGATTTTCTTCTTGGATTTTTCATTTTCCATATGTATCGAATAAATAGTTATTAGTCGTTTTTTTAATTGTTCAAGTGATATATCACTATTATATGTGTTTTTAAAAAGACGGATAATCATATAATAACTACACATGGTGGACTTATTCAATACGAGTTCTCTTGTTTTTTCCGGGAAAACATTGCGCCAATAGCCATCTACGACATTTCCTTTAACATATCCTATCTCATCAATACACGTGATTTCCATTGTATCGTCAGTATTATCGTCGGTTAAACGAGTTTTGGAAAGATTATTGGAATATTTTTGAGTTGTTAAGGGACTCGCTATGTCGTATGAAATATTTACGGTGTTTGCGTACTTGAATGGTTTGAGTTTGGAAAAATATTCGGAGGTTATCAACGAATCGACTAAAATCATTTCAGTTGGGTTTAACACATACTGATTACTATTAATGCTCATATATGTCTTTGGATCCATCATAAATGATTGAATGCGTTTGAATCTTAGTATTTCATCACTTAATCTGTCAAAATACACTTTTTCGTTTAATTCCCCACTTAATAAATGTCTTTTGGGGATCACACATTTAGAGGTTTCATTTTCCACCAAACAATATTGTTTGTCATCATCTTTTCTACAATCGGTTATATCTGACAGAGATGATGATGCCGATGTATGATACTCATGAAAACTCACATACGCCGAACAACATTTGGTAATAAGTGTTTTTATTTGTCGGATTTTGGTTAAATACAACATATTCGGGTCCTCAATAATTCTCTGAATATCCTTTTTGATAGTATTATTTGCTTGTTCGTTCAGCAACGTCTTACAAACGTACCGAAACACTTCATAAAATTTGGTCTCTGATGAAATATTTTTTATGGTTTCCGTTCGGTATGTGTCTTGTGTATTTGATGTGGTTAACGCTTTGTCTGCCAACACATAATTTTCTCCAGAAATAGTTTTCAAATCATCTTCAGGAATAATTATAGATGGTTCACTCAATAGAATAAACTGGTTCGTTTCTGTTACTATTCCTACTACAACTTTATCTTCGACAATTTTAACAACAGGCTTACACAATATTTTGTTCTTCGATTTTTTGGATACAAAATGTAGTCTGTTGCGTGTAGTGATGTAATCACCACCCAATATTTCATCGTCGTCCATAAAAACGTATCCGAAATCTTTCTCATTCAACATTGAACTTGGCCTACACGGTAAATAAATGCTAACATAATTTCGTTTATACTTAAACTTCACATATAACCCAATACATTTCATTTGATAATTTACAATTTGTTTAAGAATTTGGAATTTCAAACTTAATACTTCTTCTTTTAATGATTCGACAGGGATGTTTTGTTTGAATTCATATTTGCGCGGTAAACTCGAATGAGGTGAACAATAATTGTTGATACTATTTCTGATAATTTTTAGAGATTTAGATATATTAGATATATTTAATTCATTCCCTTCATTAAACTTCGTTGTAATCATAAAACTTTTTGTATCAAATGTATAAACGGGTTCAAAAAACTCTCCCTGTTTAATCAAAATAAATGTCGGTTTTTCACTGTCATAGAGTACTTTCGAATACGTCGACGAAGGACAAACTAACTCAACATTGTCTCGTATATCGTGGTCGATGATTTGTAAAATAGCTAAATTCAATCCATTCACAAATAGATCAGGATTGGGTTCACAAACAATATCCCATAAAAACGTGTAATCAATATATGATGATTCATCCAACAAGAATTTTCTAAAATTCTCATATGCCGCAACTACTTCTGAAATATAATTCTCACGTAACTCAGTTCCTACAGGTTCATCGCCTGAGTTGATAACCTTTTTTTCGTCATCTATGAATTTCTCGTATTCAGGTTTTGAAGTATCGATGTCTTCTTCATTATAAGACTTGGGTTTGAATATAGAGAAGAAACTGCCGTTGTGAAGCTTCAAAAATGTATCGATATTGATTGTTTTAATAATTACTTCCAACATTTCTGGTATTGTATATTGTTTTTTGTTATCTTTCGAGTATAAGTCTGCGATACACGCTACAAATGATTTCGTCGTTGAATGTTCGACACCAAATCGCAAAATCACGTGGGAATTGTCTTTCAAAAGTGCCGTATTATCATTTTTCATCGATTGAGAGTTATCTGTTTGCAAAAACAGTTGTACGCTCGTCGGCAAATATCCCTTTCTATATTGTTCGATTGGATATATATCGACCGATATAATGTAGGCAGTATCCGGGTTTGTTTTCTTGAACGATTTTGAAGAAATGGTTGTATTTCCACATTCTTTCCTTCGTTCAGCCATATATTTACTATCCCATTCCTTTTTGAAACAACAAGGTAAACAGTGACCTTTGGCGTGCTTTCCTGTAATATACCCCGGAACACTATCAGAATTATATAACTTGTTTGCAAATTTGTAATGATAGTGTCCTTTAGGAACGACATTCGCTTCTTGTGGTATTTCCTTGCCACATTTACCCGCCTTGATATCTGCTTCGTCCATCGGTGCGTTGGTTTTCAGACACCAATATTTTGGACATATGAACCAATTCTTCTTTTCGGGGTCACTCCCATAGTTAATAGCGTAGTTTATGGAACCTGGGTGTTTTTTTTCAATATCTTTTTTTTCTTTGTCAGTCAATATGATAGGCTGTCGGAAGAGGTTGCGTTGACAAAGAGTCGCATATCCACGATACTTTCCATCTTTGGTTGTTGAAAACAATACTGGGTCCAGTTTCTGCATCTTCTTCAAAAATATATTCGTATTATTCGCCTTCAGGTTTATGTTATCGATGCTCATAGATTCTAAACCAGAAATCACATCATCCATTTCTGAGTCTGAGTCATTTGCTGAGTCATTTTCTGCATCATTGTTGGTTGCCTTTTCCTTCTTTTGCTTTTCTTTGGTTTCCTTCTTTTCCTTCTTTTCCTTTTTTTTGGTTTCCTTCTTTTCCTTCTTTTCCTTTTCTTTGGTTTCCTTCTTTTCCTTCTTTTCCTTTTCTTTGATTTCCTTCTTTTCCTTTTCTTTGGTTTCCTTCTTTTCCTTCTTTTCCTTTTCTTTGGTTGCCTGATTTTCGTTGTTTTCCTTATCTTCTCCTGGTCCATTCACTTGCTCATTTTCTTTTGTCCCTCCGCTTAACTCGTCCCCGGCTTCATCGTCGTCATCGTCTTCAAACTCTTCGAATTCTTCTGAAAACATAAAGCTAGATGTAGAAAGACGATCTGGAGCTTCTTTTAGGACTTCGAACTCGTTTTCAGACAGATATATATCATCATATTCATTCAAGTCACCAAACTCAGATGGTAAAGTTTCCGTGTGTTCATTATTTTGTATGATTTCATTTTGACTTTGTTCTTCACCTTCACGATTGCCTTCATCATCTTCAAAATCTGTAATAGTATACATAATGTCCTCGGTTGCTTTATCACCATCTTCATCTTCAAACGTATATGGTTTGATGATGGACGGTTCTGGATGACGATTAATGTTTATGACATTTGGCACAGTATCCTCTGTTACCACTTTTGATAACGATATCTTTTTGATTTCAGTTTTTGAGACACCCGTTGATTTCGGTTGTTGTGTAATTCGAAGTAAACTGTCAATATATATAAATAAGGGTTCGACGTAGTCCAAAGAATCGGTAATTGTGAAATTGGCAGTAAATATATTTTCTATACCTTCAACCCTAAGATCACACAAGATTCCGGGACTATTCACCACATCTAATCGTTTATTAGCAAAATGCCCTTCCAATTGTTCGTGGTCGCTCATAAACGTCATATACCGCGTCTCGGCTTCTGAAATAGGAAGGTCATAATATTTCGATATTTCGGTAACAACTGTTTTATGCGAATTGTATTTCCTTACGAGTTCTGCGATAAATATATCTTGTGCGTTCATTTCTGTATAGTTATCGATTCTTTTAAATCGCAGAACGGCACCGTCCTGAATATCATCTTCAATGATATCAAAAACACTCTTCAGCCAATTCTCATCATCTTTGATGGTAAGCTTTTCAATCAATTTGAATTTCATAGTGTACAAAGCTTCAACAATAACAACATTATCATTTTGTAATGATTTAAATAGTGACAAAGCATATCCACTTTTTTGTAGAAAGTCATTGATATTTATGATGACTCCATTCAAACAAGTTTTGATAATGGCGTCGAGTTGTTCCACACTTGAAGATTGTTTCAAATTTCCATACACATTCATATTTCCATTACTTACGATATCGATGAATATATCGCCCTCTGTGCTGGCTACAAAAAAAGAGAGATGATTATTTCTACCGAGTTCTTTGGAGAATTTGATGATTGTATTCTTTGACAAAAACGGTATTTTTTCACCATACTTGGTAATAGTTTCACTGTATAATCGATACAGGTTTTCTCGTCTAAATCCAGGATTAAGTTTGATAAACGGGACTTCTTTAATTGCGTGTATGTTTTTGAATATAGTTTCCAGTGGTAATTTGTATTTAAAATCCGGATATATGGTAATATAGAACGTGGATATGCCTCTATCGATATAATCAATGTCACTTTTGCGTTCTCGAAACACTTTGTAAAATAAGTCGATTTTTTCATAGTGTTTCAACACACTCGGAGTGAGTTTCTTCTTGTTTTCTGTTAAAAGGTCTTGTCTGTGTTGAAAAAATAATGTTGTGGAAGTAATGTTGCGTTCGTATAATAAAGGGTAATACAACATTATTATGGCTTCTTCATTCAACTTTTTTGCAAACCCATATTTGAGGACGTTTTCTGCCAAACACACGTATATAATATTTTCCACAAATTTGGCGTGTTTGTAGTGTAACAATACGTGGTTCTCAAAACACAACAACTGATTATCTAAAGAAATTTTTAATGATTCATCATACAACGCATCGAATGGATTCACGGGAAAAATGGCGTCGTGCCTTTTTTGGAACTCTCTTCCCAAAACCATATTTACATTATCATCCATAGTTAATTCCAAGAAATCGCTTTTTGTATATTGAGTTTTGAGATGCTTGGGGCGAGAGTTACCATCTGAATAATTAACCGACAATTGTGTGAATTGGTTGTCGTTCAATATTCGTTCTTCTCCGACATATTGATTGTATATGAATGTTTGAGAATGCGACGGTTTTGCCCTACTAAATATATATATTTCCTCATACGCCACCATATAATTCAGGTCTTTAATGATTTTGTTTTTGATGGTTTTGATTGAATCATCTTTATGAATCTGTTGGTCGGAATAACGGTATGGTGTATTATTTTTGTGTATGTATTCTCTTTCTGATTCTAAAAATGAATTTTGGAACCTTGTTTCATCGTTGTCTTGTGTATGGTCATACACTATGATCTCGGCGAGGTGTCCAAATTCATCTAAAAGGTGTATTTTATATAATTCTTTTGCTACATCATCGTTTGTTGCCATAGACTTATTTATATATATTATGTATTATTTTTATATATATAAGAGACGTGTGTTTATTTATCATAGAACGGATTATCGCGAATTTTCATACTACAATATTTTTGGGGTTTGTTTTTATAATCAACTGGATTGTGTATGCTTGCTTCTTGAGCCTCTTTTAATAAAAATTTGAAATTGTCCCAGAATTCGGTCTTATGCCCGATGGACTTAGTCATTATGTGTGATAATTCGTGAATAGCGACAAAAAGAAGTGTATCCCCGTCGATTAATTTATCATTATCGTTTTTTTCAGTATTCAAACAGAATGCTAACTTCTCTCCTTTATTTTCACTATATGCGGTGTATTCACTCGTTGGAAGTGTCTCCGATATATTCTTTGGATCGAATTTGTCTTTCATCTTTTGAATATTTTCATTGTCCGGATATTTTTCTGCTACATAATTTACCAATTGTTGACATTTACTTGCGGTTGATGCAAGTAAATCTGCTGCTTGTTTTACTTGTTTACGTTCTCGCACACAATATTTGTTTCCATTTACAGAAGATACAACACATTTTAAATCGAATGAATGCATATTATCTAAATAAGTGTAAAAACAAATAAATAATAGACACCCAATAACGAAATAACCGAACATATCCATCGCGCGCATGTCTTCAAAAATGTACCTTGTTATATACTATAGATATATATTGTTGGAATACGGGAAAAATCATCTTGAGTCAAACTTTTCGCAAATGGAGGATATTGATTTCACCGTGGGTATGGTTTCCCCAACCATACAAACCACCATATTAGTATTTGACATATAATTTCTAATGGTTTGATTCACTTGTTCTCGAGTGATTGATTTAATCCATTTTTCATATATTGATGAATACCTGCACCATTCTTCTTTGCTATATAATAAACGATGAAGTCCGTTGTATTCACATTGAACATACGAATCCTCTAACGATTGTAAATAGTTGCCTTCGATTGATTGTTTCACTATTTCCAACTCCTTTTGGGTAATGCCATTCTTCTTCAAATCACACAATACATCTATCATTAAGGGTAAAACACCTTTCTGTTCATCATTTCTCAGTATTTTTACATTATCTGTCGTGGCATATAGTACGAGCTTCCCCGCTATTCCGTAAAACTCCGTGGAAGACCCCGATTGATAAGTTAATCCATTTTCTTCGCGTAAGATAGTAAAGAGACGGCTACTCATAGAACCACCGAGTATTTGGCTCAATACATATATTGGATACTTGTCTGGATGGCTGTGACTACATACCCGAAAGGATATTTCGATATGCGTAGCTTCAATACCACGTTTCTTCAGCAAATCATACTTGATTTCTGTTTGATGTATAGGTGATTGTTCTACGGAATATTTCATTGGGTCCACAACACGGGGTTTAAGCGGGCGGTTGAAAAAACTCTTCTTCAATACCTTTTTTATTTTATCGAAGGACACGCCAGAAACTACACTTAATACCATATTTTGTGGAATATAGAAATCTTCATATATTTCTACTATTTTCTCGTATTGAAGTGGGTTCGTTTTACTTGTATGATAGCTCAAATCATCGATGGGCATTTCATACGAAGTCCCACGATAAATGATTTTGTCTGACATAGTTTCAATAATACTTTCCGGGTCGTCATTATCGCGAACATTTTCCTCTTTGACGACCTTTTTTTCCAACTCATAATCTTTTTTCTTAAACAAAGAATTCATCAACATATCCGACAATAATAAAATCGCCACGCCAACGTGCTGGTCGCCACATTTTACTTCATAACACGTATGGTCTTTCTGTGTATAGGCGTTTATATCAGCACCGATTTCATCGAATTTAATAGAAATGTCATTCGATTTTGGAATGTGTTTGGTTCCTTTGAAACATAAATGCTCGATGAAATGACTGGCGCCACGATATCCTTCTGTTTCGTAATTCGATCCTAACCGAACAAACACATTAATACTTGTTAACGGTAGTTTATTTTCAGGAGTGTCATACACAATCGTTAGCCCGTTTTCAAGCTGATGTGTTTTTATAGACATTGTGTTTGTATTATTTCTATATATATAGTATTATCACACAATAATGTGTTGTTCTCTACATTCTACGTTCGACCAATTCCTAAACCGACCGACAAATTCGCTAATCTATCCGCGTGATAATTCCCAATAGAGTGTTCGTCGTTGTTATTCGTGTGTGCTCTCACATGAAGAAACCTGACATTTGGATTATCCTTGAACAGTTCATACGCGATTTGAACCAATTCTTTGTTTGGAATATCCAGCTTCCACCCCTTGTTATAGCATTTTTCACCATAAGAAGTAACACACTTTATCGCATACTCGGAATCACTTACAATTGTTACCAACTTACCATTCACGGTATCGTGTTTTATAATATGGAAAGTTTCGATAATAGCACTAAGTTCTGCTGCGTTGTTGGTTTGTTTTCCGTCTATCTTTCGTGAAATATTTCGTTGGTCACCCTCACCAAAAAACACTCCTATTCCAGCCTTTGCGTTTTCTTTCCCGTTATTCGAACACGAACCATCTGTATAAACATAGTAATCGGGTATGATTTCGTTTGTTATATACGGATTTGTATGATGTCGTGGTTTGTTCGTTTCTATGAATTTTTCGGCTTGTTCATTAGTGTCAAATTTTTTAAATACCGCATTCTTGAATCCCTTTACGGAATCGTTACACTCATTCCAGTGGAGAAAAACCCCTATTTTCTTCCCATTGGCGACGGCATAATACGGCATATTCATAGTAATATCAATTATTATTTATTCTATTTTCTTATATACTATACGATGGAGCATAGTATATATTTATGTTTTTAAATGCTGGTTAATGTACTTAACGAGAGCAATCACCAATCTCTAATGGAACACGTCCTAAATCTGGTTCGATTGTGCTGCGGTTCCAAGGTCCAACTTCTTCCTTAGAAATGACAGGGTCAGATCTCAATTGCATATTTGCGTTTCTTAGAGTCTGTCCGATGGTATCCAAGCCAATGTGGTAACCGGCTTGCAGTAAGTCAGGCACAGCAACATTTCCTTGGTTAACAGGGTTCAAAGATGCCCATTGACTGTTTTGGTCTTGAGGAAGCAAGTCACTAGGGTCTACACTCTTACCGGTATAATCTCCCACAGGTTGACCCTGTTGAGGAGTCAAGATGGATTCAGACTCAACTACTTCTGGAGAAGTGGTTTGTGGTGCGGATTCTTCACTTGCACCAGTCATCAATTCATTATCCAACATCTTCATTGGGGAGTAATAAACAAAAAGGAAGTATGCTAAAACAATAAGACCCAATACAATTAGAATAGTTCTTGTATTCTTGGGCTTGAAAAATTTGAGAACATCAGAGACTTTTTTTCCGAACATCTGTCTTTTATATAAACGACTGATAAAATTTTTTTCATGGTTTGAATTATTTTCTAAATGTGCTACTCAAAGAATACTAATTCATTTGGCATCATCAAGTTTTTCAATTGAATCTTTCATTTGTAGATTTTCTGAAGTTTCATTTTCATTTACTCGGTTGGTTTCATTTTCATCGGTGTCTTCATCTTCGGAATCACTTGAGTCGCTATCCGCCTCGACACTACTATCGTCACTATCAATAATATCATCCAACATATATGTTGTTTTTATACGTTTAGCTTCCAAATATGAAGAAAGCGCTAAATCTCTCGCCACCTTGGCTTTTCTTCGAGCGTCTTTATACATCTCATAATATACGGCATTTCTTTCTTTTATCTCAACTTTTTCCCCTTCCGGTATTTCGTCTAATTCCAATTCAATCTCTTGACAGTCTAATTCGTTATTTCCTAAAGGTTCTTCGATAATTTCTTCTAAACTGTCATCTTCTTCTAAAACATCTGTCTGTCCTAATGTTTCTATTACAATATTCTCTTGTGGTGGGTCGACAACATTCTCTTCCGAAGTTTCCACAACGGATTCCATTTTCAATTCGTTCTCCAAAACATCTAAAGGTTTATTTGTTGGAGAAATAATGGTCGAAGTAGGTTCTCGAGATTTCAAAATACATTTTTCGAATATATTTACATTTTTCATCACCAACAATTGTTTTAGTTCTATGTCGATTTGGAAACTGCGTGCCGAATATTTAATACCCTGTATTTCTAAAATACTCATCACATCCATAGAATCGTCTAAATCATCAAACAATAATTCGCGTTCGTCTTCGTCATAAATTTTGAATACGGTTTTCTCCAAGTTAGGCAGATTAGTTCTCAAAAGTGAAGTTTTATTATTTCTTGTGCTCTTAAGAGTTGGATTAAAAGACATTTCGATGTCTTCGAGTTCAAGCTCAACATCAAACCATTTACCATGATTTCTATGCACCGTTTGTTGAATATAATATTCTAAATCTTCGAACCATTTCAAAAAGTGCTCTTCATCATTCGCAACAATAAAATCACAATAATTCCGTTTTGTTGGTCGCCTTTTTGTTTTTTCTAAAGTATCTGTATTCTGTTCTCTCTCTTCGGTATCGACAGTATTTAGTTGAACGTCTTGCTTCGTTTTTTTCACACGACATTTGGGTGTTTGAACATACAAAGGTATTCCATTTTTAGATATCTTCATAAAGAAATTTCCGTTTTGAATGGATAGCGGTTTATTAACTACTACATTATCAAAGTTGAAAGTATTCTGTGTATTGTGTATGTGTTCCATCTTAACTAATGTATATTTGATTATCTACATTATAAAACGGAATGAATTACGAATTTGTAGAATGCGTTTATCACATATGTATTATTTTCATTCATAACATATATGAAAAATTTACGGGAATCGTGTTATAATTTTTTCCGAAGTGAAGACACAAAAAAACAAATAAGGGATATAATGAAACCTCTTCTAAATGTTATCTACAACGAGATTTATATTTATCTGTGGATTATTGCCATATATAATATTTTGTTTGGGATACTTATTCTGATAATGTTTTTCGTCTTGTTTAGAATATTAAACAATTTGTCTAAATCAAACGATTGATTTTTATACGAATACGAGAACTTCAATAATTGTCTGTGTTATGTATATACGAAGATACAAATGCCATACAAGAAGAAAATACCGCTAAAAAAAGGCGGAAACCGGTTGGGAACTACTGGTGACTTTGCCCAACAAGTTTATGGTAATGGGGATCAACAAATGGCCAGAAGTGCCGATGACAATGTTATCGCGATGTCCGGTGGGTCGACTATTCCATTGGCCCCTCAGCAATTCCCGAATGATGCGTTGCTCCATCCATCCCAATCTGAAATCGTCACAAATAACCATACCAGTGCGCATAGTGCAACAGACGCATTATCTACTACAATCAAAGGTGGCGCGGGAATAACGGAAATGCTCGTTCCTGTATCTATTTTCGCCCTTAATCAAGCAATGAAGAAATACAAGAAGGGAGTCTCAAAAATGACCTTGAAAAAGGGAGGTAATGCTGGCATCGACGACCAAAAAATGATGGGTATGATGGATGAAAATAGTAAAATGATGGCGCAAACTCAATGTCAACAAGCTGGGTATCCGGCGCAAATTTCTAACGCACCATATGGTTCATCTTTGTCCGTTGCTTCGGTGGATTGTAATACAACACTGGGTGGTGGTGGACATAGAAAGAGGAAGAACAGAAAATCGAAAAGAACCGCGAAAAGAACCGCGAAAAGAACTGGGAAAAGAGCTGGGAAAAGAACCGCGAAAAGATCTGGGAAAAGAAAATCATTTAGAAAATCATTTAGAAAAACCAAGAAATAGTGGATGTACACAAAAAAAAGGTTTAGTAGTATATAATGGAAGTCGCTAAAAAAGATGGTAAAGAAGCCTTCGTGGAAAATATCAAAACGTGGGTTCTCATTGACACCAAGTTAAAGATGGTAAACGAAAAAATCCGCGAAATGCGTGAAAAGAAATCTTACTTATTGAACCAAATAAATGATTATGTGTATGAGAACAACATGAAAGAAACCAAAATAGAAATTACTGACGGAGAACTTTTATTTTGTGAAAGGAAGGAATATGCTCCTCTAACATACAAATATCTCGAAGAATGTTTACAGAATGTTATCAGCGATGAAAGCCACGTCGAACACATAATGAATTATATCAAATCCAATCGGAAAATAAAATTAGTGAATGACATCAAGCGAAACTTTGCTAAATAATATGATATTTGTCTTATTTTTTTCCTATTTTTCTTATTAAAAAATTGATTCCCTTTTTTACAAAGAGAGAATAAGTATAAAAGTTTAATTTAATATATAATCATACTTTTAGAATTTTCTCCAAATGAATTACGAAACCCGTAAAACCATTGCTGAAAAGGTGTCTAAGATTAAATACGTGGAAGTGACTATATCGGAAGGTTCTCGACGATGTTCGAACGTAACAGAAAAAATGGCTGTTTTGTGTAGCCTTGATAAAACCCGGTCAATGCTAATTGACGCGATGGAATACGAAGACGGTGAAAGTATCCACATTTCATCGGAGAATTTATACATCCGCCGGGACTTCGAAATGAAAGAAAATAGTGTCTTAGACTCATTAGTGTCAATGGATATCGTCGTTAAGGGGCGGCCGGTATTGATTGATGGTGTGGAATATGAGAAATATGGGTTCTACCGTCGATTACGCGACTTCAGAAGTTACGAAGAGGACGGTTCCGTGTGCGAAAAAGACGATGATAAGTTCAACGAAAACGATTGCTTGAAGTTTGCCGAGTGTATCACCGCCGGAAATAGTTTCAAAAGCAAGAAACTTTTCAACAATATCATACGAGTTGTCCCTGAAAACGACGAAGGCACAGAGCCATTATTGTTTGCCAAAGAGACCAGACACAAGAACCATATTTTCGGAATAAGCGATTACACTAACTCGCAAATATTGAAGAACACCCCCAAGAACTGTAAAGACAATAACGCTGTTCCTAAACAAGGTGAATGCTACGGGATTGTGAGAAAGGGCTTATCGAAAACCGAGGCGAAGAATCCTTACCATATTGGTTTTGTATTGTATGACTTGAATGGCGTAAATATAACATTGGAAGGATTTACTGGTATGTTTGATAAATACCGTCCGCGATTTTGTTTCTATGACAAAAATCCTCGGGGTAGATCATTTCATACAGTCTGGACTGGTGCACTGAAAAACCCTGAAACAGCAAAGGATATGGGGTTCTTCGAGAACAGCGAAACAATCGTCCTCAAAAAACGCGGAGACATCGATTCTGTTATGAAATACCATTATTTGGATGAGTTCAGTTTCGCCGCGATGAAAATATAATGACAAAAAAAGGCAAAAAAAACAAAAATATATAAAATCTTATATAGAGTTTTATATATAAACACTGTATATAGCCGGATGAAATTAGAAAAATCGTGTGTGGAAAACTACACATTTTTTAATGATGATTCTACGAAACTTATGCGCGGTGGATTTAGTCTATCGAGTGTAATCGCACCAGGTGAATCATTCGACAGATATAACCATTTATCAGTTCCTATACCTTTAGTTCTGGGAACTCTAACAGATTATGAAGATAAAGACTACGATGAAGTCGAGTTCGAAGTCGAAGACGATATTCAGGTGATAGATGATGCGATATATGATACATTTTTATCGTGTATGAGTATACCTACCAAAAATCAGAAAAATCAAACCCATAAAAAAACGAAACTGTCAAGCCGTAAGACGAAAAAGAATCTATGATCTAATTTGTCGACCACTTGTTTCTATTGAAACTATTGATTACCAGTAATTTCTCCGAGTTATCTTTCAAAAACTTCTTCTTTCTATCTTCTTCGGATTCTTCCTCGATAACTTCGTCAAATGCCCCCTTCACATACATATGATTTTTTTCCGCATCACTTGGTCCGGGTTTCACTCCATAACAATTAACGCCGAATTTCATCGTCGGATTTGACATATACCCACCGTTGATCCCTGGTCGTCCGCATTTATTCTTTGTTTTTTCCGATTTTTGCAATCGGGCATAGGTGGATTTTTGTGTTGGAAAAAACGCCATTTGTCCGTCGCTCCACCCATAATTACACCATTCACTCCCCTTTTTATACGATTCTTCTATTTGGTCATATGTTGCGAGTTTGGCACCGTATATCGAGCATACTGTTTGTGCGTCGTCATATGTGTAAATATTATTTGCGACGTTGAATACTTCATCGTTCCCAGAAATGTCGCTGTTTCCTGATATATCGGTTTCGGGTTCATCCTCGGAGTCCTGTGTATCTAAACGCCCCCATCCATCTTTCAAGAAATCCACAAATATCTCGATGATATTAATTTGGAAAACTAATTTGAAGAAATCCGCAACGAGCAATAATACAAAAACAGAAATAGAAACGTTGTCGATGATACTGATGGATAATGGCTTTACGCCTTGTTGCATCGGTATCTTGAGAGTGTAAATACCTAAATATAAAGTCAAAATGAAAATCAGCACATAGAAAATCGAATAAGGGTCATTCGAAAATTCCAAGAATCCATCTAAATTGTTGATAACGATGTTGGATTTGTCTTCCTCATTCATATTGAAAAAATTGGATAATAAGTAAATCAGAAGAAATGAAAAAACCATAACATCCAACAATTTACTCATTCGAATTTCCTTCTGTTCACCAGTCACTTGCTCCTTATTTGATAAGTCTATCAAGAAATACACCACAAAATATATGGCTAAAAACATCACTAATGTCATTACATTTGATTTGTTTAATACTTCACTTAATTTATCTTGTTTGACTGTAGTATTATCCATATGGTTTGATGAAATTATATATTATAATATACCATTATATGTTTTTTTTACGATAGAATAAACAATAAGCATTTGGAGACACGACCTTGTCGGGGTCTATCTGAGAGGAACGTGTGTCATTATGATGAACCCATTTTCCAGATGGTTTTTTCACGTAAGCCGTATAATGGCCACCCATTATACCCCCCATATGATTACACACCCCATACAGATCATAAACGTTGTTCGATTTGTATCCATCAACATATTTAGAAAGGTCTAAACCTGTTATCGGAAAATCAACGTGTGTTTGAATCTTTCGAGTTCCATCAATGGAAAACCGTTTCAATATTATGATCAAAATATGTGGCAAGTTCCAAAATGATATTTGTTTGTATACATCCTCTTTCTTTTTTGTTTTTTCATTGTACCACGCATTTTCACCAGATAATATCTCAGGTTGAACGAACAAATCAAAACAATCGTAAATGTTGGCACAGTTTTTATTTTCGTGGAAAATCTGCAGATCCAACAAAAAATAGTGTTCGGGCTTCACCGAAAGATTCTTGCTCTTGTCCAGAGATAAAAGTTTGGTATAATAAATACCGTAGAATGTTTCGATGATTTCCGAATATTCACAGCTATAAATTTGTTGTAACATTTCGTAACACCTTTTAGCAATTTCATCTGTTTGATTTTTGACGATCCCATTTATCTTTATTGGTACAGTTCGCGAAACTGAATTGTGTAGACAATCAAACATAAATAATAAGAATTCACTTATATCGTTTTGAGCCCATCCGGTAAATAAATCGCGGTTCTTCTTATGTGCCAGGTTTTGAACACAATGCACGAATTTATTTGGTGATATGACCCCTGTTGTTTTATACATTAATTTTTGTAATTCACTATACTCATTCAACATAATAACATCGTCAATATCCTTCTTCTGGGATTGACACTTTTTCGACCCGAGAAATGCGTTTAATTCATATGTGTGATTCAGTACCTGTAAACAAGAGTTTAAAAAACACGTGTTTCCTAAATTAGCGAGTCCTACTAAATTCGATGTTTCATCTTTTAGTGGTTTCGTGTTCTGCATTTGTTCTAAAACTAAATAATATAAATAAATATCTTTATACTTATTTATATCAAAAGAATGGACATTTCAAACAATAATATATCAAGATTGGGTCACATTATAAATGATTATAACGACAATATTAATTACTACAATTCAAATATGCGTATTTTGATTAATTCGATGACTCAGATGATGGCCTTAGAAACTACGCAAATTAATAACCATATCCGCACACCACTTTTCACAAACAGACACAACTCGGTGTATGAACAAACCCCACCAATGACCCAGCCATATTTACCTTTATACCGGCCTGAACGTCTGGGGTACCAGTTACGATACCATCCACTGCGAAATCTTCAAGAAGATGTCATTGTTCGTCCTACACACGACCAGATTAATACTGCGTGCGAATTCTACACACACGATAACGAAATGCCTGAAAACACGTGTCCTATTTCACTACTTCCATTTCAAGAAGGCGACGAAGTGTGCCGTATTAGGCATTGTAGACATATATTTTTGAAACCCTCAATTATGCAGTGGTTTCGTTCGAGTGTTCGATGTCCGATATGTCGTTATGATATACGCGAATATGTTGACTTATCCGGCAACACACTAAATAACGGCGGTGAACCCGAAGACCCTTTGTCATTGAACGATGAACCTGTGCAGAATGACGATGATGAAAATATGGATTCCTCATCTGTTCCTCCGTCATCTACATCGGAAACGACAAATAATTCCAACACTAACTACAATCCGTATAGAAGAGATACCGCCCCGAATAACAACGTAATAAACCGTATAGGACAATCAATAGAAAATTTTATTACACAAGAACTAAATCAAATTGATTTGGATGATTCAATTGAGCAACTCTTGTATTCTTTCGATATACCCATTCAATTACCACTCAGAAATAATATTCCACGAAACACACCAGATTTATCATACAACAACACCTCACTTTAGAAACATTTCCATTGTTCGAACCCCATTTTCTTTGTTATATATTTTTGTAAGAAACTGGTCAAACAACATTTTCTTGATTTTTTCCGAGCAGTATTTTTCCTTCTTTTTCATAAAGGTTTCAATGTCGTCTCCATACGTCAGTTCCAACGCTTTCATCTCCTTCGTGTATTCTCGGATGTTTTTTGTTTTGTTCTGCTTTCGCCATATTTGCTCCAGAGCCAACCCGAAGAGTTGCTGAAGTGGTTTCATCAACTGATTCGTAATATAGTGATTGTAATCGATTTGAGCGTTGGTTTGTAGGATATACTCGGGAGTTTCGATCTTGTCGCCTTGAAGTGCCTTCTTGTCTTTAGTATTTATATATAAATACTTGATACGGTCTCCCGGCTTAGGCTTGTTTCCAGGGTCTCTTTTCCCGATTCGATTGGCCAAGACATTATGAGCGATTTGTTTGGGGTTTTTGTAATATCCGCGCAAAGCCTTTGTAATTGCCAGTTTATCCATATGTATTTTCCCTTGTATGAGGTCCTCCAAATAATTGTTCAAGAACTTGATGGAATTCTCTACGTTCGTGTCCTTCATCAATATGTCCAACACACCACCATAAACATCCTTCACTAAATCACAATTATCACGACGCTTCAATACCAACCCCATATACTTCAAATTACCCTTGGTGGGGTCATCTTCATACAACATTCCTACATAACGCTTCTTCGATAATAAGATGAAAGGCATCAACGTTTTCTCATATTCCAAATCCATCGGTGGCTTCAAATACTGACTACATAAATGTGCGGCATCTTGCGCAATTTCAATCGTGAGTTCTAACGCTTTTTGTCCGCGAATAGGTTCCTTGGTTTTCGGATCTTCTAAATTAAAGGTGAAGAATACTGAATCCGTATTATGAACAATCATATTACCAATACCGGCAGCAAAGTGATGATTCTCTGTTGTTAAATCATACACATATCCAATATAGTCTATTTCTACCATTTTTTTGATAGCATTTGGATTTTTTCTTTGGGCGTTTTTTGTAGCTGTTATTCTATAAATATCAGGTTTATCTTTTCGTATATTTAACGATGTTTTGTATCCAATACTACTTGCTAACCAACATAATTGTGCAGAGCTTAGTTGACTTTTCTGGTCAATACGCAGGTATCCCCGTACATCTTTGTCACCATCGGCATCATAAACACCCTCCCAAAACGCAGATCGTATTTCGTGATTTCCATTCATAATGAATTCTGGGATTACTTTCATATTATCAACATACATACATTCTCGATAAATTCTAATAAACTGTGCCTTTTTACCGTATCCTTCACAACAAAATGATAATTTATATACTCCCGAGCTACTTAGTGTATCATAAATTTTCCAAGTGTACTCTGGGTAACACATTTCACACAATTCCAGATATTTTGAAAGAATGATTTCGTTGGAATTATTCAAAGCCCAGCTTGATTTTTTACCTGTAGGGCAATCATAATTACCGCAGCTACCATCTCCAAAGAAGAACCCGTATATTTTTGCTTTAAATATGTCCATTTCGTTGCTTTCTCTTGATGATTTATTGACCATAGTTTTGTGCAATAGTTCTGTCCCTATTTGTAGGTCCTTCGGTGATATTTCACTTCCATCCATAGTTAGTAACGAATGGTCATCAGTAACATCAACAATACCTGTATGAGTTAGGATTCTATGCATTTTTTTATGTGGTGCGAGCTGGTGTCTTATTACCCTTTTCAACGGTGTCCAACCATTTTCACTCCACGTTTCAACATCATTCAATTCGCAAAATTCTTTTTCTTCTTTACCATTTTCAACACAACTAATCCATCCAGCATCTGAAAAGTCAGATAATCTATTTATTTCTGTGATATTCACCTGACCTTTCACGCGAATATAAACAGGTGTATATGACGCTACACTATCTCCGTACACGTACTCAGCTTTGGTAAGAACAACTCCATTTTCTTTTGTTTCATACAAACGATCTCCATAGACTTCTTCAATGATTTTTTTAGCGTAAATGATCATTGACCGTCCAGTAGCAGTGGTCGATGCTGCAACATCTTTTTCATAAAAGGTCGATGTTTTGGCTCCACATTGTCCATACAACGAATTGGCGGTAACCTTATAACCTAATTGTCTCTTATCCAAAATGTTCTGCATGAAAGGGTCGGGTTCGGATTTGATTTTCTTTCGCGTGGCCTTTCTCGCGGATAGCAATTCTTCCAATATAGCCGGCATAATGGATTTTTGTCCTTCAGGTAATTGAGCCCAACAGCACACGATTTTCCCGACTTTCGTTTTCACTTCACGTGCTTTGGGATTATTGGGAGGTCGCAAGTATTTATAGTCGTCGAATTCAATATGTATGTAGTCATACCCCGGCAAATTATCATACAAATACTTCCCTGTTTTAGGGTCTTTCGCACCGGTATCTTTGATGAGATTTCCTTGAAGGTCATATTCCTTGGTCCATACTTTACTATCGTGTGAGTAGTTTTGTGAAATCATCGATGACGGGTACAGCGACGAATAATCTACACAGGCAACTGGATTGTCCATATACATAGAACATTTAGGGGGCAATACAATAGCGCCTTCATAACCGCCACCATCCCTGGATTTTTGTAGTTCAGGCATCAGCGTGTTCTTTTCCCGACATTTCTTGGCCACATAACTGGTCAACTTAATACCTTGGCCTCGAAACACCAAGAATGAAATCGGAACACTACAAATACTCGACATTTCAACATAACCGGTGAGCACATCTATTTTGTTCATCAAATGATGAACCAGGTTACAATCTTGAATACAGTATTTAGCAACGATAGCACGGTCGCTACTAGTTCCATTGGATAAACGGAAAATGTCCTGTGGTGAAACATCATCCTTTGACATTGTCCATTTGATTTTGAATCCCATATCAAGACTATGATGACCTTTGATGATGATGGCATTGAATTGTTTGCCGTCCTTTTCTACATCTCTCTGAATATCACACACTTGAAATTTCTCGCCGTCGTTATAATAATCCGACGAGAATTTGGTGATTTCGATGTGAATGTAATCTCCGACATTCAATCCAGCCAAATTACTACTATACAAATATGTTTGATCTTTATCTACGTCGTAATCTATTTTTTTGATAGTATCACTAATAAATTCACCGGCAACATCATCTAATTTGTATGATGATAAGTTGAAGTCTCTGCGGAAATAGCTATACATATCTATTTGTAGTCGCCCCGTCATTTTGAAATATCTGAGGTCATATTCTCCACTTGCCAATACAACTTTGGTGCTTTCCAAATCTTCCGTGGTTTCTCGCGTTTCTTTGTCGTAGACCATTTTCGCCGAAAACTCGCCGCAAATTCTGGAAAATTTCATAAACTCTGTGGTGCACATATTCTCTTGTGCCCGTCTAAATAAGAACTCATAATCAAACCCGAAAATGTTGTATCCGATAATGATATCCGGGTTTTCCTTTTCCATTATTTTCGTCCACCTCAACAGTAGGTCTTGTTCTGTTTCGCAGGTTTCGATTTCGATGTTGGGTATATCATCGCAAGACCCCAACACCAAACAGTGATTCAAATAGGGTTTAGCATCACCGTATTTCATAAATGTGGACCCGATGAAGGTGACTTTATCGCCTTCCAACTTAGGGAATCCACTATTCATATCCATAAATAGCCGATTGATTTCCTCTATTTTTCTGTCACGTTCCAACACATCACTATTTAATATGTCCAAAATTGTGGTTTTGTCGTCAACGCTCTCTTTTTTATTTTTCGATTTGTACCATACACTTTGATTGTCCGCGCAATGCTCATCCGAATCACCTGTGAGTCCATTTTCTTGAGTTTCTTGTTTCAACGATTCAAACATTTGTTCGATACCTAAAATGGCGTTGTTTTTATCCAACACAATCGTTCCTATGTGTTTCTTCAAAATCGATTTCACCGCGCTTTTCACCTTTTCCTTTGAAATTTTATTAATTGGATACACATAATCCACATCATCGAATTTGCCGTGTTGGAACGCGGCCAAAATGATTTTTTCCAACAGCAATGCGCCGCGTTTAACATCGATGGTGTCTTGCGCAAGAAATATATCGACAATATTGGTGGCAAGTTTTTTGTAGCTTTTAATGGGAACCGGAAAATCGCCGTGGCTACTACTGGCTTCAATATCAAAACTACATACTTTGTATGGGACACGGGTTTCTTTTGATGTATTCGGTCGCACATATTTTTTTGAAGAGGTGTATTCGTATTTACACGTGGTGGTTTTGTTTTTCACTGTTGTGGCTTTATTTGTTTGTATGAATACCCAACCCGAAGGACTTAATTCTTGGATATGGAAATATCGGAGTAATGGGGGGATATTGCTTTCATAGAGTTCGAGTGGGGTTTTTTTGAAGACCACCGCTTTAAATTTCCGATTATTTTCACTATCGTAAGTGAAGAACATATTTTTCACGGCATTCATGGTCCTGGTATTTTTGAATTCAATACACACGAACTTGTGTGTTTTCCCTCCCGAAAATCCATATAGCTTCTTACGGTCGATCAGCTGGATGGATAATATGGCTTCGCCGAATTTCCTCAACGAATCTTTTTGTTTGAAGAATTGTAATAATTCTTGTGCGTCGGTCTCTTTCCAGTTGTCGCCAACTTTCAAGTAGAAGAATGGATTATAGTCTGTGATAGTTATAGAGGCTGTTTCACCGGTTTCGTTAATACCAAACATTTGAATACAGAATTGCTGGTTGGCAAAGGAAAGATGCTTTTCCCGACTATCATTCGACGAAACAGATTCATCATCTTTGGAATCTGTAGAAATTTTCTTGGTTTGGTCATACACATTAAAGTCGATGAGTCTGAAATTCTTTCCAATGAGTTTGCGTGATTTGTTTGGTGTCGACATATTCGTTAAAGATATGTGTATATTTCGTTTTGTATGAGTTTTCCATGAATCATTTTTTCAAATCAATTTTTTCAAATACATGTTTGACAAAATTCACATTACTTTTTAGCCCATTCTATGAACTCTTTACTTGTACGAGCCCCGCCGTAATATTCAAATGGCATTTTGGGTTTTTTCTTGAAAATAGTAGGATATCCTGATGATTCGAAACTTGGATTTTTGGATGTAAAATCATCTTCATATGTGGATTCGATATTCAAAATAATTGGAACATTTTGACCATTCTTTGCATCATTATGAAGGGAATCTTCCATTTCTTTCCAATCGTTTGTCATATTTTTACAATGTCCACACCACTCAGCGAATAATTTTCCCACATATATTTTGTCATCGGCATCTTCAATATTTTCAAACATAGTTTGTATTTCCTGCGATGGTTTCTCTTGTGTCTCTTGTGTCTCTTGTGTCTCATGTGTCTCATGTGTCTCATCTGTCTTTCGTTTCTTTGACCGTTTCTTCTTCTGTCTGGATTCTTTCTTTTGTCTTTCCTTCTTTTCTTTTTGTTTTTTTTCTTTACGAAGTTGTTTCTTTGTTTTACCTTTTGGTTGATTGGATTTGGTTCTTCGTCTTTTTGTTATAGATTTGGTCATTATATATAATTATAACATTAAAAATGACTTTCTGAAAATATTTTAGATGTTTATATTATATTGCTAATACATATGAATATTCAAAAACATTTATTTTTATTATTTGCCATATTGGTTTTCACCGCAGGTGGATATGTATACGCTAAAGAATCGATGAAACTAATAGAAAGATTTGAAGAAGGTGACGAAGATGAAGAGGAAGACGTTTCTGGGAATACGCTACCGAACCTGTCATCATCTACTTGTCCAGATATGTTGATCAAAACAAGCGAAGGACTATTGTTATACAACTCCAAAGAACCTAAATCGGAAAACAACCCCATCCCATTTTACAATTTAGATGAATACATCAACTATTTAGACACACAGCGAATTAAAGGTGTAAGATGCCCGGTATTGTATTTTCAGGAGGAACAAAATACCCAAGGCGACACTGTATACAGAAACCGACCAAGTCCATTCGACGCACAAGGCGGTCTTCCTCAAACAGTTCCACTATTTAGAGAAGCTCCTAAAATAGTTCCCGTCATTAATTCCGCGGATGATAGCAACATCTACAACAATAATATGTATAATGGATTTGATCCATACGGTCAACAACAAGGACAATACACACCAATCGATAAAATACACGAATCTACCCAACAATCATCCAATAGTGATAACCCGATGGATACAAACTGGGGTGGTGTTGTACACACTCAAAAAGTAGTGGACTCTGGAAAATACGAACATCGCGAAGTCGAACCACCCAACAAAAATATGTTTGCGGCCAAGAATACTACATTACGACCAAATATGATGTAATACGTATTCAAACTAATTATTCGTGGTTCTCGATAAATAAATTATGTATGTTTTGTGCACAGATTTTACTGATTTTCCGGTGTTTTCCATCGCTCGCCTCATATGTAATGTCATTCATACAATCCGGATCACTTTCCAGGCGACTTAACAGATTAGAAAATGTTCCAAACTTACTCATTATAGCCGCGGCTGATTTAGAAGATATTCCGGGAATCTGACACAATACGATTCGTCCAATGTTTTCGCGCGTGATATTATCCTTCTTCACTTTTTTCACAACCTGACTATAGTCACACGGTGGTTCTCGAACTTCAGATTCATTTTGAGTTTTCATCGTGTGTGGATAGCACGGAGGAACCCCCTTTATAAAATTGCGGCTGATCTTATTGGCCATTTGTAGGACCAATTCAGCGGTTTCCAGGACTGAAGCGGTTCTCAGAACGCTGAATCCTTTGAAATAATTCAGGGATGTAATACACGAATAAACCAGTTTTCTCTCGCCTAAACTTTTCAAAGAGTTCATTGGTCCTTCGATGATGTACAATATATTGTGTATGGGAAACCCGCTGGAATGAATAAGTCGATGAGATTGTTCTTCATATCGTCCATCTTTGATACTTGCTAAAAGGTCTTTGAGACTCTTGCGTTCAATAAGTATGACATCGTTCGAATCGTCTGTTTGGATTAGAATATCACCAATAGTTAGCTGGCTACTCATAATGGTTGCTCCATCATCACCAGATTGGTTCATTGGAATAATTTTCTCATACAGATCACGTTCTCTATTATCCAACGTAATTTTCATTATAATACAAATACTATAATGAAATATGTGTAAAACCATTAAGTAGTTTTACTAAATGAATTTACTAAATGAATCGCAAATACCTACACACTAAAACTGTCGAATTAATGGTAATATGTGGTTCTAACATCGCCACCGATAGGTCTTGATGGGCGAACAGCACCGGTATATCTGAGAGTTCTCAGACAGCTTAACTTGCCACAAGGCACGACTGACTTTCCGACAGAGTTAGTTCCGAAATGAATCGATGTCCACGATTCACGGCCCACCATGTATGGAAAACCGGCCTTCTTGTTTCCACCTCCTTGGTCTTGGTTATTTGTTTGAGCATAGTTTCTAGCTCTGGATGCAGAATTTGAGAGTCCCATAATATATACTTACTAAATATATTTTATTTTCTGAAACCATATAAAAATAATTTGTCTATTATACTAAATAGAATTCATTTTATTATTCAAAATAACATGAATCCTAATAGTGATGATGTAAGAATTGAAAAAAACGCAAATGGTGTTGATACATTTGTGTTTGACCCATATAATCCGCTAAATGTTGAAATCACTGTTAATGATGTACACAATCTTTTGAAACGGTATGGAATCAATTTACCTGTGACAAACTTCAATTTATATAAACGAGCGTTCATACACAAATCGTATTTAAAACGTAGTCAAGAAGAAAACAAAAATAATAACATAATCATTGTCCCTCAACCAAGCGATTGTATGCCGTTGCACACTAAATCAAATGAACGATTGGAATTTATCGGGGATGGGTTATTGGAAGCAATCACAAAATGGTTATTGTATAGACGATTTCCTAAAGCTGATGAAGGATTCATGACGGAGAAAAAGATTGCTATGGTCAAGAATGAAGCAATCGGTAAGTTAGCGCAAGAAATGGGACTCGACAAATGGTTCATTATGTCTAAACATACAGAAAGTAAAAACACACGTGGTAATTTGAAAAAGTTGGGATGCTTATTCGAAGCTTTTCTTGGTGCTATGTTTTTGGATTTCAATAAATTAAGTGTGAAAGATGAAGATGGGTGGTTCGACAATGTATTTCTAACAGGGCCCGGCTTTCAAATGGTGCAGATTTTCTTAGAAAATGTATTTGAGCAACACGTAGATTGGATGAACCTCATACAAAATGATGACAATTACAAAAACATACTACAAATTCGAATACAGAAAGAATTCAAAACTACTCCATATTATATGGAAATAAACGAATATAGTGTTGAGTTGGGATATCGTATGGGAGTATACCTATGTTTAGGACAACCCACATTCGGTCTAACACATCATAATAGTATAGGGTATTCCAGGTTTTCATCTTTCTCTGACATACATCAATATATGTCAGAAAATGGGAAAATATTTTTATTTTTAGGAGAAGGTGTTCACAAAATCAAGAAGAAAGCCGAGCAAATTGCGTGTGATGAGTCTATACGACATTTATTAAAATTTTAATACATTTTTAATGGTATATAATATATAAAAATATACATTCTATTATATACACAAGAAATACTAAGTAAATGGATAATTTTGATATTGCTTCATTAAAGTTGAAAAAAAATCCATCTATCCGAAAATCGGTTTCAATATCGGTGAAACCCACCAAGACGGTTTTTGGTTCTATTTCCAAGAAAGTCGATGACCTTTCTATTGATGAAGACAAAAGTGAAAAGGAACTGGATAAAGAAGTAGATGAAGACAAAGATGAAGAAACCGCAAAAGAGGAACAAGATAAAGAGGACGAGACTCCTATTAAATTGATGGTGTTTGATAAACGAAAAACTGCCTTTATAAATCGAAATAATATTCTGGAAAGGATTAATGAAACGCTCGTTGAGAATCGTATTATTTCCAAGGCTCCCGTGGTTCTTGAAAATACTTCGATCACAATACAAACGAAACCTCTAAAGGAACCCGAAGACAAGGATTCCGGTGAAGACAAGGATTCCGGTGAAGAAAAGGAATCCGGTGAAGAAAAGGAATCCAGCGAAGAAAAGGATTCTGGTGAAGACAATGAATCCGGCGAAGAAGAAACACCACAAAAAATAATTAAGAAAAGGCAAAAGAAGTCATCGAAGAAAGGTGATGGTGATGGTGATGATGAAGATGGCGATGACATTGATTTCACAGTAGTAAAATTGGGGTCCAAAATAGTTACTGACCGTTTACCACCTCCTCAAAAACTTTTACTGAAAGCATCACCACAATACTTGTATAATCGAAAAATATTCACTCAAAAACTATCAAAATTACTGGACCCCTACAGAGAGGAACTGGAGAAAAGTGATGACGCGATTAGTTGTGCGACTTTGCGTAATTCAAGCAATGGTGCTTTCAAACTATTAACCCATCAAAAAATCGTCACAGATTATTTGAATTTGTATACTCCTTACAGAGGATTATTATTGTATTACTCTCTTGGTTCTGGTAAAACTTGTACATCTATTGCTATAGCAGAGGGTATGAAGAGCGAAAAACAAGTTGTGTTGATGACTCCTGCGTCTTTAAAAATGAATTTCTTCTCGGAATTAAAGAAATGTGGTGATTTGTTATATCGAAAAAACCAATATTGGGAGTTTATAAGTTTAGACGGAGAACAAGACACAATAAGGATTTTGACAAAGGCCTTAGGATTACCAAAAACATATATCGAGAAAAAACGTGGAGCGTGGATGGTGGATGTGAGAAAACCCGCTAATTTTGCGCAGTTGTCTGAGAGCGACCAAGAAAGCGTTGATGAACAGTTGAATCAAATGATCCGGGCAAAGTATATCGATGTGAATTACAACGGTCTCAGTCAAAAAAAACTGGAAGAGTTCACACACGGTAATACCAAGAATCCGTTTGACCATAAAACAGTAGTAATAGATGAAGCCCATAATTTTGTGTCCCGAATAGTGAATAGTCTCAAGGACAAAAAATCGATTTCAAACATACTGTATAACTATTTGATGGATGCAACTGATGTCCGTATTGTATTGTTGACAGGAACACCCATCATCAACTATCCCAACGAAATAGCTGTATTATATAATTTGTTGCGAGGGTACATCAAAACTTGGAATTTCAATCTCCGTAGCACAGGTGAAACAAGTGTTAAGAAAATCGATACAGAGACGTTGATGTCTATCTTCAAAAACAGTGGATTCACAAATTACGATTACATCGATTACAGTGGAAAAGAAAACGGTTTATTGACAATAACACGTAACCCATTTGGCTTTGTCAACACATATGATATGAAATCAACGAAAGCACATAAAGGAGGTGCCACAAAAACCAAGAAAAATATCCCCAAACCAACAAACTCAAAAACAAAGAAAAATATTCAAGACTTGGAATTCTTTAAACAAGAGGGCGGGGAAAAAACCATAACTAGAACGAATGGACCTCCACAAAAGGGTGCTGGATTATTCGAAGATTACAAAGGGATGAAACTCGACGAGTCGGGTAATTTAACGGACAGCGACTTTAAAAAGGCAATAGTGAAAATATTAGGAATGAAGAAGATAGATATTGTAGGAAGAGTCACAGTAGAAAAATACAAATGTCTTCCCGATGATTCAGCCAAATTCTTGGAGTTGTTCATTAATCCAAATAATGGCGAGGTCATAAATAAAGACTTATTTCGACGACGTATTGTGGGATTAACATCATATTTTCGAAGTTCCCAAGAGAAATTAATGCCGCGATTGGAAACAACTGAACGGGGTGAAAACATATACAAGGAAATGGTTGATATGAGTGATTTTCAGTTTGGGATTTATCAGAAAGTCAGAAAAGAAGAACGCGACAGAGAAAAGAGTATTAAGAAACGCGCCAAGAAAAAGTCGGCAATGGCTCAAGCAGTAAATGAAGCGACCACTGCAGAGGTATCGTCATCGTATCGTATTTTTTCGCGTTCAGCGTGTAATTTTGCGTTTCCAGCGGAATACCCGCGACCGTTGCCGGACAAGGGTGACAAATCCATAACTGAAAATGAGTTGAATGGTGTCACACAGAAAATGCTGCAAAATATGGAAGATTATATCGGGGAAACGGATGGTAACGACGAGGCAATTGACGAAGAGGTAAATTCGTACCAACAACGAATCAATAAGGTTCTCGAGATTCTAAAATACAATCCTTTGAATCCAAGAGAACAAGAATTCTTAACCAAAGACGGACTGAAATTATACAGTCCTAAGTTTTTGAGGGTGTTGGAGAACATAGAAGATGAATCTCACGAAGGACTCCATCTATTATACAGTCAATTTAGAACAATTGAGGGAATAGGAATTATGAAGTTAGTGTTGGAAGCAAATGGATTTGCCGAGTTCAAACTGAAGAAATCCGAAGGCGGTGAATGGACGTTTGAATTTTCAGAAGAGGATAAAGCGAAACCCAAATTTGTGTTATACACCGGAACAGAAACCGCCGAAGAAAAGGAAATTATTCGTAACATTTACAATAGTTCTTGGGAAATGGTTTCACCAAATATTGTTGAGAAACTCAAACACATATCTCCAAATAATTTTATGGGCGAAATAATCAAACTGTTTATGATAACATCATCCGGAGCTGAAGGAATTAATCTGCGCAACACACGATATGTCCACATCGTGGAACCTTATTGGAATATGGTTAGAATAGACCAAGTGATTGGTAGGGCGCGTCGTATTTGTAGCCACGAAGACTTGGATGAATCGTTGAGAACCGTAAAAGTATTCTTGTATGTATCGACCTTGTCCCAAGAACAAAGGAATAGTGATAAAAACGAAGAAATGCGTATAAATGATTTGTCCAAGAGAGATGGAAAAACGATTCATACCACCGATGAAACACTATTGGAGATAGCGAATATCAAAAAGGAAATCAATCAACAAATATTGATGTCTATGAAAGAAACCGCTATAGATTGTTCTTTATACAGCAGTAAATCCGACGAGAATATCGTGTGTTATGGTTCTCAAAAACAGATCCGTTCGAATGATTTTAATTCGTATCCTACACTTGAACAAGACCGTGAAATAAAAGACGCCGATGAATTCGAAAAAATTACTTGGAGTGGTATTGAGGTAATTGACCCATTGAGTGACCACAGATATGCGTTGAATGAAAAAACAAAGGATGTGTATGATTTAGATAGTTATCATAGAGCGCGACAAGGACAAGGAACGTTGAAGAAGGTTGGTGTGTTCATAAAGGATAAAAAGGGGTGGGGAATTGAATTTATGAAATGATATTTGTGATATTTGTGATATTTGTGATATTTGCGCGTGTTTTTTATATGCGAATTATATAAAAAACCCAATTCCAGTATGAAAAAGATTAGTTTAATAAGTGTATTATTCATACTATCAATAATAGCCGGGGTCGTATGTCTCTACACCAATGTGAAAACGCTCGAAAACTTCGAAAACTTCGGAGACTTTAGCAAATACACAAATGTAGAACAAGACCCTCCTAAAAAGATTGCGTTTTGTTTTTTGATATACGATAAAATAAACCATCTGGAGCTATGGGAAAAGTTTTTCGAAGGTATTGACCCCGATAAATACAACGTCTATATTCATTACAAATCCAACCAAAATCTTGGAAATTTCGATAAGTATAAACTTCCTAAATGTGTGGAAACAAAATGGGCGGATAAGTCGTTAGTCAAGGCATCCAATCTCTTGTTTACAACCGCTTTTAAAAAGGATTCAAACAATTATAAATTCGTTTTGCTTAGTAATTCGTGTATTCCTCTCAAACCATTTAATGCGGTTTATGATTTTCTCACACAAAATAACAAGGGGCATATAAACTCATTTGAAATCGACCGGTGTGGATATTATTGTAAATCCAAATTCAATCGTGCCTACCCACATTATTTGGCTAAATGTAGTCAGTGGGTTATTTTGAATCGGTTGTTGGTAGAAAAAATCGCATCTGTTGACGAACAAGTGATTGACAAATGGTTTTCGGATATTTGGGCACCGGATGAAATATTCTATTATTCCTTTATCAAATTAAATAATTTGGAAGACCAAGTGAAAGTGTCTAAATTCTCCTCTAACGACGCCACTACATTTATATATTGGAATGGAATGGATTACAAGTTCAATGATCCAATCCACGAGGCAAAACACAAAGTAAAAACATCTCTCCTCAAAAACTATGAAGAAATAAGTGACGAAGAAATAGGGTATCTAATTAATTCAGTGTGTCTTTTTGGACGGAAATTCACTTCTAATTGTTTGGTTGTTTCTGAAAATGATCGTCAAACACCCATCAAAAATTATCTGTCTAATTATATTTAAGAAATATGATATAAAAGTGTTTTTTATATTTTACTAAAGGTATTCTGTAGGATATGAACGAATCGAATAATGTGATGACGTTAAAAACTGTTCAAGTATCCTCTTTTAAGTTTCTGGCCACGGCGATTAAGGATATTCTCACGGATGCATCTATAATGTTTTCGAAAAACGGACTGCGAATTATTAATTTCGACAAAACTCATACAATATTGGTTAATGTGGTGCTTCACGCAAGTAAGTTCGAGAAGTATGACTGCGACCCGGATAAGATAATCATTTGCGCGAATACCCTTCATTTATTCAAGGTTATTTCTACTATGTCAAATGACGATACACTTTCAATATATATCGAAAATGACGATTATCACGATGGTGTTGTCTCCCATTTGGGTTTACAATATGATAATGGTGATATCAAACAGTGTTATACACAGAAACTGCGGTTGATTGAGCCGGATAATGAAGAGCTCATTGTTCCAGATGTCACCTATTCGACGGTGATCAATTTGCCAACATCGGATTTCCAAAAGATTATCCGTGATTTGAATGGTATTTCAGACCGTATTGAGATTAAGTCTGTGGGGTCGGACTTGATATTTTCTTGCGAAGGTAATTTCGCAAGCAGTCGGATTTTGCGTTCGGAATCGGATGGTTCGATGGAGTTTATTCAAAAACCAGATGCGTCTGTCGTTATTCAGGGTGAGTTTTCGCTAAAGTCTTTGAGCCATTTCATTAAGTGCACGCCATTGTGTAGTAATTTGGAGATGTATTTGGGCAATGATTTGCCTCTTATTGTAAAGTATGATGTGGCATCTTTGGGTGAAATCAAGTTGTGTTTGGCACCTTTGCCTCCATCATAAAAACAAAATTTAATCGATGATGATAGAAAGAGATGAAATAGAGTTCAAGTAATATATAAAGGTATTACTTGAATAAATACGAGGTGGTTGGTACGGATCAAACTCTCATCTTGTATAAAACAAATGCCAGAAACAATCCAAAAAAGTTTTTAGAGAACAGATCAAGAACATTATATAAAATGTTTTTCCATTTGTATGATAATAGAGATGCTACTCCATACAACGCCCATATGGTGGAGAAATACCAAAATGTGGATTTCCCGATGAAAGAATACTTTGCGAATTCCTCGTAAATAATGTAGAACATCGCGAAAAATGGTAAGAACCCAAGAAGTGTTCCGGTTGTGTAGGAGAAAACCTTCATTTCCGAAGCATATCCAAAACCCAACATAAGAGTATTCAACGCGAATATTGACGCTATCGGCACAATGTGTTCCATCGTCATTTTATACAGAGACGTATTCTGTTTATTGTTAACAAAACTCAAATACATTGAATATGTGTACAACATCGAAGGCGTTGTTACTATCCAGTCATAATACCGTATTGGCGTGATATTACCGATGTTTGAGAAATTGGAAACCATCCAAACATAAAACGAGGCTTCTACAAATTGAACCAACAATTCTATAATCAGTAGCCACTTTATTATATTGGCAGACGTATCATATTTGAGGGTGAGTACATAGACATCAATAATTCCTGTTATAGTTTGTATATAAAATGACGCTAATCCTGTTTTATACACTAAATCATTTGTGTTCGACATATGAACCCAATGGATATATATATATTTATTCACGGATATAAATATATACTTCTTTATTAAAATTCAGGTTCGTGTTTCTTAAACAAACACCCCTGTTTCATTATATTTTCAATAGGGACTATCATATCAGGGTCTTGAATCTCCGTATTCTCTAACCATATTTTCACAATACAAAAATGCTTTTTGGGCGAGATTGTGATTCCATTCACACACTCATTTTTGATTTTTAAAAGACTTTCTCCGCAAGTAAGATAAAACAAATTTTTCCATACTTGTTCGGCATTTTTATTACTCACCTTGAATGAAAAACACCCACCGCACCGGTTTCGTTTATCCTCCCATCGAGGGGTAATACCATCTCTCATCAAAAACAACATAGTATTTGTAATTATGTGACCACCAAATTTACTATTGAGAGAAACAACTTCTTCAACAGTATTCAATTTATTCAATATTATCGTATAACTTGATAAATCCCAGTTTTTATTGTCTGGTAAATGGTAATACAAATTCCATTTATCATACAATTTGTATTTAGTGTCGTTTAAAGTTTTAGACACACTCATTAGGCAAAGCACCTATATATATATATATATATATTCAAATTTTTATCTTTATATTGTTTATTATTTATTTTCCACATTTTACGCATCCGTGAGAATTCGGTAGTCATCGTCATTGATTTCCACATACTGATTATGCATTAGTTCAACATAGTTCATATTATTATCAAGAAGTAACAGTTTATAATTCAGATCAAACACATATTCTTCCGATTGGTATGCCAAAGCTCTAAATACGAATTCTTGACTAAATAGTTCATTGTGTTTGACATACCAACTATTAGGAATCTCCAAATTAATCTGGGTTATCATTCGTGGATGAGTATAAACAATTGAAATAAACCGGATTTGTGATTGCGTGTATTTGGTCAAATCGAGTTTGACTGGAAGTTGTCGCGACACATAATACAACGACGAACCCGAACTTTCAAATTTTGTTATAAAAAGGGGGTCATCAGTTTTGTGTGTCATATATTTGCTTTTCTCAAATAATAGAACGTCGTTAATGCTATCCACAACAATGGTGCTACACAACCCGCTCTCAATACTAATGACCATTTCATTATATTTAGGTCTTTCAAAATACTCATATGAAATATAGGAAATAGATGTCCAATTTGTATGAAATGGTTCTACCTTCATATTTTTCATAACACCATACGAATAGGTTTTGAGATATGATAAATAATCTATCGTGTTAGCAACCATCGGGTCTGAGTCATATAACATATTGAATCCCACTTGAGAATAATACATAAATGTTCCATACATTAAAACTCCGTTTAATGCCACTCCATAAAACATATTCATCATTTTTGTGCTCAGCACATCAAAATAATCATCAAATGTCTTATATGATTCTTCTGGAGTCTTTGTTTCGGTAAATGGTTCATATTGGTCTATATCATTCAAAGAAATATCCATTACAGGTTTAGGGTGGCTATCCATTTAACAATACACAGTTTTAATCTTTATATTTATTTTGTTATCTCATTTTGTTTCATCATTCTGTTTCAATCGAACATACTCAGACACAAAGTCCCCATCCATAGTTATAGAATGAGTCAAAATATTTGCCAGAATATTTACTGTGTGTTGATTCTGATAAATATCGTTGTATGCATAATCATAGGCCTCATCTAAGAGAGTCTGTGCTTCTTTATCAAACAAATCCTTTATGTAATCTGAATAGCCTCCTCCGTCGTTTTCATCCGAGTTTTCATTAAAAAAAGTCTTCAACTTCGTTCCCATCCCATATTTCCCAATCATTTTTTTGGCAATGGAATTCGCCTGCTTCAAATCTTGTTGAGCTCCCTGAGAAACAAAATCATCGCCATAAAACACGGATTCAGCGGCTTTCCCTCCCAAACATACAATCAATCGTTTCATCAAAAGGTCTTTTGTGTATAACCCTCCATCTACTATATCCGCGCGGGGTTTGAAAGATGTAAATCCTCCCGCTCCATTATACGTGCTCTGTATAGATACCTTCTTCAGCTCAAAATACTTTTCAAACGATGCTGCCAAAAACGCGTGACCAATTTCGTGGAGCGAAACTCTCAATATCGCATCATCGCTCCGTGTATCATTGTCTTTGATAATTCCCACAGTTAGTTTCTGTAACGCATCTTCAATATGTTCGCTTGTTATCATAGTTTGTCCAACACGAACAGCATTTATGGCCGCCTCGTTCACCAAGTTCTTCAATTCTGCTCCGGAAAATCCAGCGGTTTCTACTGCCAAATTGTCTACATCTATATCTATGTCATATGTCTTGTTCAATAAGTGAACGCCCAATATAGATCGACGACTGGATGTATCGGGTAAAGGAATGTTAATTATACGGTCAAATCGACCGGGCCTCAACAACGCATCATCCAATACATCCTTGCGGTTTGTCGCACCTATAACTAATATATCATCATTCTGTGTGAATCCGTCCATCTCCGCTAAAATCTGATTTAATGTTTGCTCTCGTTCATCATTCCCTGCGTTCAATCCGGTGCCGCGTCTTTTCCCGACTGCGTCTATCTCATCCATAAATATAATACACGGGCTTTGTTCTCGAGCTTGACGAAATAAATTGCGGACTTTCGATGCCCCCATTCCAACAAATAATTCTACAAATTCACTGGATGAAACCGAAATAAAGTTGGCATCACATTCACTCGCTATAGCTTTGGCGATTAACGTTTTACCGGTTCCAGGAGGGCCTTCCAACAAAATACCGCGGGGAACCTCCGCGCCTACTTCTCGATATTTAGTGCGATTATTCAAATACGATACTACTTCGGTGCATTCTCGGAAAATCTCGGGGCTTCCCGCCCAACTTGACAACGAAATGTTGGCTTTGATCATATTCACCTTATCATCTTGTTTGATGTTGCCGAAATTGCTTAACGAATTAGTCGGACCCATCGGATTAGGACCACCACCACCTCGAAATAGTGTCAAGGCCGCACGGAAAAACACGAATACGACAGTCGATACGAATAGTCCATTAAACATCGTAAATAGGGTGTCTATGCCACTTTGTAAGGGCGAATTGTACGGGTCAAGAATCGTTACCGGAATATCATTTCTGGTGGCTTTTTCTATTATCATTTTTGAAACGCTCGCATCGATGTTTGTTACACTATAATCTTCTATGTCATACACCCCATCACCATTCACATCTTTCCTTGCGAATGCCTTTTTCATATCATTCTTCAAAAATATGGTGTCAATATTGTCGACATTTTGCAATAACCCGCTTATACTTTGTTGTTGTAAAATGTTTTCATTTATCAAAGGGTTTATCGAGACATACCTCCGAATACTTTTATCGTGTGTCTTTTTACAAAGAAATCCACCAACAGGAACCAACGACATTAATAACGCGGATATTCTCATATTATAGTATTTAGAGTCGTTTGTTTATATTTTATCGTTCAATAAATATTATGATTTTATATGTTTTCAACAAACCAGAGATACACATACAATATACATACACAAGTCCGAGATACACAAAATATATTGGTAAAATTATATATACTTTTAGAGTATACACGATTCGCCTCCCTATATGAATCTGGAGACCACAACTAAAAAAAAACTCGTCAAGCCCAAATCGAATAAATCCGTAAAAGTATATAGTAAACAGAGTGAAATTGAAGAGAAAATTGAGAGAATTAAAGCAATTGTCCGAGAACAACGACAAAGAGAAAACAGTAAACTACGAAAAACACATAAAATCCAACCCGAAACGGTTATATCTAATATTTCCAAAAAACATCATAAAAAAAATATACAATCTTATAAAAAGGACGTTATGGAAACGCCAAAAAAAGGAAATACTCCAAAACAACACATTAAAGCCTTCCTTAAATCCGGGATCAAATACATCGAATCCCTTGATGAAACGGACATCGAGAAAATATTGAAAGTAACTAATGAAGCCTACCGTAATGATAAACCAATTATCACTGACAATGAATACGATATTGTGTTTGATTACATGAAACACAAATATCCCGAGAATCATATCACGAAAAATATCGGGGCACCCATAAAGGGCAAAAACAAGGTGAAACTACCATATGAAATGGCATCTATGGACAAAATCAAACCTGAAACCGGTGCCATCAAAAAATACATTTCTAAATATCAAGGACCGTACGTATGTTCCTGTAAATTAGATGGTGTAAGTGGTATGTACGTTACTGACCGTAACGGTAACGGGAAATTATACACTCGAGGTGACGGAAAAACCGGTCAAGACGTATCACATTTGATCGAAGTTCTCAATTTACCCAAACACGAAAATTATGTGGTTCGCGGCGAATTTATCATAAAGAAAGATGTCTTCGATACCAAATACAAAACTAAATTCGCCAATTCTCGCAACTTGGTATCCGGAATCATAAACCGTAAATCCATCGATAATAAGACGGCAGACGTGGATTTTGTTGCGTATGAAGTCATCGACCCACCTTTGAAACCGAGTGAACAAATGGCTAAACTCGAAGACCTCGAACACACCGTTGTCAAACACATACTCCGCGAAAATATCACTAACGAAGCCCTGTCGGAAATACTGATGGACTGGCGCGCTAATTACGAGTATGAAATAGACGGTGTGATTGTGACCAACGACGAGATTTACCCGCGAAAATCGGGGAATCCGGACCATTCGATTGCTTTCAAAATGGTTATTGGAGATCAACTGGCCGAGACCCGAGTGTTGGATGTTGAATGGAATGTTAGCAAGAATGGGCTATTGAAACCTCGGATTAAAATCGACCCTATACAATTGCGAGGTGTGCGGATTGAATACACATCGGGTTTCAACGGGAAGTTCATACACAATAATAATATTGGTATCGGGGCTGTATTGCAGATTGTGCGAAGTGGTGATGTTATTCCATATGTGAAGAAAGTCGTGACCCCGGCTCAAAGACCGCGAATGCCGGATGTTCCTCATATTTGGGACAAAAACCACGTGGAACTTTTAGTGGAAAACGCTCACGAAAGTTCTGCTGTGAAATCCAAAAATGTGGAAACATTCTTTTCAAACATTGACGGAATAGGTCCGGGTAATATCAAGCGCATTTATGAAAAGGGATATGATTCTATTTCGAAAATACTGAAGATGTCTGTAGATGATTTCTTAAGTATAGAAGGATTCAAAAAGAAACTCGCGGAAAAAATACACGCGAATATCAAAGACAAAATCGAAAATGCCGACTTGCTGGAAATAATGGACTCTTCCAACAAATTAGGTAAAGGGATCGCACGCAGGAAACTCAAACTTATATTGGACGCATTCCCAGACATATTGCAAGATGAAGCGACGGACCAAGAGAAAATCGACAAGTTGAAAACCATTAGTGGTATAGGCCGCGAAAACGCTACGGAGTTTGTCAAACACATCCCATTATTTATGGAGTTTTTGAAAGAATGTGGTTTAGAAGGAAAACTCGACCGGATTTCTGTGGAGGAAATCCCAAAAGGGGATAAGGACCATAGATTGTATGGAAAGAAAGTGGTCATGACGAAATTTCGCGATAAAGAAATAAGTGACCGCTTGAAAGACATCGGTGCGTTTGAAGAAAATTCGATGAAGAAAGACACATATGTTTTAGTTGTGAAATCTTTGGAGGATGTTTCTTCGAAAACTGAGTATGCGAAAAAACACGAGATTCCTATTGTATCTATCGATGTTTTTAAAGAGGAATATCTGGAATGAATATATATAAATTGGAAAATGCCTCGCAAATTGAAAACGACTACGTTTAGGAAAACTCAACACAAGAAAAAACCGAGAAAATCATACAAAAAATCTAACGCTAAAACTTATAGAAGAAAGAAAGTTGTTGGTGGTGTTAACGAAGGAAAATCTACGAAAGAACCTGCGAAAAAAGCATCTAAAATAAGTTGCCCGAAACAAACGCCTTTATCCGGAATTAAAAGAAGTAAAACATCATTTAATCTTCAAGGAGATTGCGAAAAAGCGCAAGATAAAGCATGTGATGAGTTACCTGGTTTGTTAGCCAAACTGAACAATGACACAAAATAAAATCATTGAAAAAATCATATTTTGAATGATTTAGGAAAATTATCAGGATAGGTTCTCAAATTTGTAAAAATAGAAACCCTAAAAAAATACCCTCCAAAAAATAAAAACGCGAAAAAAAATAATTTCTAAACAGGAAATATTTTTGGGACATTCGAGAACCATTCATTTGATTAGAAATCATTTCAAACCGGTTCCAAGTGATATATATGGTGTATGAAAACAATGAGTGATTCACGTTCGTCGCGACGTAATAAACCAATAAGGGTATTCACTTGCACAAATACGTCGGTGGATTTCAATAATCGCATAGTAGTATCATATATAAAAGATTCACTCTTGTCCTGGAAATAAGGTAGTCGTCTCCAATACTCATAATATTTATTACTATATCCGTACATAAGAGGAATATCTTGATTATTGAATCTAGTAATATCATTTGATACCCAATCCATAATTTCACGCGGATTATCATATTCTGGATATAGTGTGTTATAAAGGTCGTATATTTCACTACGAAATGCAATGAAATTCTTGATATCCTTCAGCAAAAACTCAGGTTGTGGGTTGTATGTAAACGGCATAATATGTTCACGCATTAATTCCACTGGTAGTTTGTCGAGCAAGTATGGTTTCAACATTTATGTAATACATTTATTTATGCTTATATACATTTTTTGTTTTAGAATGTTTATAAAAACAAAAGTATGGTTCTCAAATATGTAAAAATGAAAACTTCTAAAAAAATACCCCTCAAAACTAAAAACGCGAAAATAATTATTTTCTAAACAGGAAATATTTTGGAAGATTCGAGAACCGTTGATTTAGGAACGTCTGAAGAACAAGCGTAAACTGAGTTGGTAACAAGTGATGATACACAGTCCAAGAAATCCAGAAGATCCAAGAGACTTTAACTAGAATATAATTTTGATTTAATCTATATATTATATATGAAATCAAAGAAACAGATTAGACATAGAAACAAATCCAATAAATTTAGGAAAATGAAGGGTGCTGGACCAACGTTCAGTAGGCCTAGTATTACTCTTCTTAGTAATAAAGTTAGACAACAAGCATTAGTGGATGCTCGGGCACAAGATAAGGATAGAGAGGAACGGATAAAGAAGACTCAAGATACTGATAGACTTCGTAATGTAGCTGTAGTCCTTCAGGAACAGGAGTTTCCTGAAATTGCTAGTTTTAATTTAGCAGCAAAAGGGATGATTGATGAGCACTCTTTTAAAAGATTGAAAGCACAATATTTTCAGAGTCCAAGATACTTAAATAAAGTTAAAGAAGAATCGTACACCCTATGGGATGGGATGAATCAACCTTTTGAATTGAATGAAATTTTTAGAGATTTTATGAATATATATAATGATAAACGACCAGAAGATTCAAAGTTAAGAGATACAGAACCACAGCAACACCAGTATTTATATTATACGTTTATAAAAAGTTTAGTAGTTTCTAAAAATGAATTTAATGAATTATATAATAACGTAGTTGCGAGAGATGAAGATAATAGGAACTACATGGATGACAATGCTTGGGATAGAGAAGAAGAAGAGAATTATATATATCCACAACATTTTTTTGATGGTATTGAAAATGAAATATTATTTTATGAAAGCATATTGGAAGCAATTAAAAAATATGAACCCTTAAATAAAGTTAAAAAAGAATCGTACAACCTATGGTCTGGAATGAATCGTTATGAATTGAAGAAAATTTTTAGAGATTTTGTGAATATCATTTATAAACGACCAGCAGATTCAAAGTTAAGAGATACAGGTGTAGAGCATAGGTTGTACGATTTTTTTGTAAACAACGGATCTGTACTGAATGACACTAAAGAACAATTCAATAAAGTATATAATGAGATAGTTGAGAATAAATTAGATCCACAACATTTTTTTTATGGTATTGAAAATGAAATATTATTTTATGAAAGCATATTGGAAGCAATTGAAAAATATAAACAACCAGGAATAGTTAGAGGTGGAAAGCGTAAAACAAAGAAGCGTAAAAGCCGAAGACGTAAAAGTAGAATATATGTGTATAAAAATAAAAGTTAGGTTCTCAAATATGTAAAAATGAAAACTTCTAAAAAAATACTCCTCAAAACTAAAAACGCGAAAATAATTATTTTCTCTACAGAATATATTTTGGAAGATTCGAGAACCGTTTATTTAGGAATGTTTATAAAAATAAAATTATGGTTCTCAAATATGAAAAAATTATTGGAGAAAATGTAAATATAAATAATAAAACGCAAAGTTTAAAATATAAATAATTTCTTCGTAAAAAATATTACCATTTATATTTATTCCAATTAAAATTAGAGTGAGAATTTCTAAATATAATGATGTCTTAAGTATTATGTCACAGTTTTGTAAGTAGCAATGTCTAATCATAAAAAATAATATTGCAAGAAAAACTACACCGGCAAAATAATAATGAATTATATGCGTTTCATTTACGCAAATGAGGCCATATATTCCAATTAATAATATACAAATTATTATTTGAGAATATTTATCATCTCTTTCAAATTCATATAATAATGTTCCTACGCCCATTAAACACATAAAAAATAAGATATAATGTTTACAGTTTTCGTCACATATTATATTAGATACGCTATAATTAGAACTATATCTATAAACCACACTAGCAACTGGTAATAAATAACAAAGTATCATGAATGATAATAACGTGGTTTTATTCATTATACATATTTTAGATATTTTATGTGGTAGGTTCTCAAATATGTAAAATGAAAACTTCTAAAAAAATACCCCTCAAAACTAAAAACGCGAAAATAATTAATTTCTATACAGGAAATATTTTAGAAGATTCGAGAACCGTTGATTTAGGAATATCAGAAATATCCATTTTGGATCTATTTTGGAATGTTTTATGAATATTTAGGAATATTTATAAAAATACAAAGAATGGTTCTCAAATATGTAAAAATGAAAACTTCTAAAAAAATACCCCTCAAAACTAAAAACGCGAAAATAATTAATTTCTATACAGGAAATATTTTTGGACGATTCGAGAACCATTCGAGAACCAACGAACGAAATTATTATTTATATATTCAATAATATAAATATATATAAATAATAACTAGTAATATGGAGCACAGATTAGATTACGTAATGAATAAAGAAGAACAGGCAGCAAGTATAAAGAAGAATATTGAGCATTACAATAATACTTACAATAATTGCATACTGTCAAGTGAAGAAAAGAAACAATCGTTTCAACAACCGTGTTCATATTATTTAGAAAAATACGAATATTTCAAAAAGTTGGATATAAATACAAACGATAAACCCGCATCGAAATCCATTAAATGATAGGTATACCTTCCTTTTCATTTGCTGTTTTTTGTAGGGTTTGTAGAGTCAATAATCTGGTTGCCAATACGTCTTTTTCTTTCTGTAAACTATTTTGTAAGTCTGGTTCATTTTGAATAGTTTCATCACTCAATAAAGAAACTTTAAAGTCAACATCATCGATGTCGAGCTGAACAGAGTCTATTTCATTTTTCAGAAGAAACGCAGATGTAGTTTTGTCACAATTTTTTCGGTATTCCGAGGTTTTATCATTATATTTAGCAATAGAATCTGATGCCATATTAGATATTGATTCAATCTCTTTTTTACTTGAATTCATCGTCAAACTGGTAGAGACCTCCATTGATATGTGTGATGACTCAGCAATAGATTCAATAATCGCAGGGTCCACTGTTGTGTTTAAGTATTTGTCTATGGTAGTTTTATCATTTATAATTTCTTTAAGTGCGATCTTGTTAGAAACAGTATTAAGTAGGTGATTGAAAACTTTTTCAGATTGCGATTGACTTCCATTACCAAGCCCAAACTCATACCAGTAACCATCAGTATGTCCTATACCTTTGCCATCGCCAAACTGTGTGTTCTTGAAATGAGTTTTTTTTTTCTCCCAAAACTTTAAAAACGCAGATTGACATTCTGTAGGATTTTTAAAGTCGGAAGCTTTAGGGAAATCAAAATAGTTATATGACGCCAATAATTTTTGAATACTATTTGAACATTTATTATAATTATGTTTCTTGATGTGTGCATACATTTTCGCAGCGTTGGTTCCGTCAAGTTCACCAAGAGTGGCTTTTAAGTCGAGTTGATGATGCACTGTCGTCTTGTAGTTTTTGACAAATTCCTCCATCGATTTAATTTGAGATGAACTCATATCGCTGGTATCTTTCAGTGATTTTACATCCGCTCTGAATTGTGTATGATTACTTACTAAATACGCGTGAGTGGAAGATATTTGTGAGGTTTCTTTTGCGATTTCTTTCAAATAAGTTTCATAAAACAACCCTGCGTCGATAACTAATCCAACTGTCATCGATAATAAGAGTGTTTTCAATGTTTTAGCTAATGCTGTAGTAATTTCATCAAACATTTTTTGTTGGGGAAAGTGGAAGTAGTAGTTGTATTCAACAAGTTCTTCTTTAAGTTTTTCATCGTCAACGTCATTCGATTTGACTTTGTGAAATAAGTATATACCATAGGGTCTTGGTTTCCCATTAATATTAATTTTAACTACAGAGGTTTCATATAGAGGCCAAAAGAAGTTTCCGTATACATCTAAGAACCGCCCATACACATCCATATAAATGTACCGTGATGGATGGTTTCGAGTATACTCGGAGACACCGACAATAATGTAGTTTTCATCGGGTTTATCTGTTGTATTTTGTATATCAACGGTTTTAGTTAGTATATCGATGTCAAATAATTGTGATTTTATTTTTTCCACTTGCGATGGTGATATTTCGAATTGTTCGCCGTATATTTTTTTTAGTTTCGATATATACGGATTCATTATCTCTTCTGTGTAAACATAGATTTCTCCTTGAGATTTGAAGCCACCGGCATTATAAAAATCACTTTTATACTGAAAACTGTAATATCTTCGTTGATTGGGTTTCATTGATTCGTGTTTTTCTATTTCGTCCTTGTAACGTGCGTTGACTTCATAGTCAACCCAGTAGTCGAATTGTTGTCTGTAATCTTTGAAGTCACCGTGAATGGTAAGGAAGATGGGCAAGGTTTGAGTGTATGACCCATCTTCGGTGGTTAAATGGTAGACTCCAACAAAATAACTATCGACGAGTGGTTGTAAAACGACTTCATCAAGAATTTCAACATTGAATTGCGTGTGTATCCTTTTCAAGGTTTCCATAGTTTGTTTGCAAGAGTTTCCAAGGGAGGTAGAGCAATGATTGATTGTATGAATTACATCTATATTGAATAAGGCGTGGTGTAAAGAAACAATCTGTTCATTTGTGATATATTGGTCGGTGAAGAAACTGGTGGTCGATACAAACTCCTCCCTTTTCTTGTATTTTTTGGTCTGAACTGTATTGGGTTTTTCAACGCTGAGTTTTCGGTCCTTTCCTCCGTTCATAGCTTCTAATAAAATATACAGATATATATTTATTTTATTAGCAGATTCCAAACATTTCCCCCGAAACTTATAATGTGCGATAGTGTTTCCGTTTTTGGGTTCGTTTCTTTCGGTGTTTCTTAGATTTTCTTCCACCCGATTTATATCGATCTTTTTCCTTTATCCTATCATTCGCACCATATTCAATAGTAGCAACGGTTCCTTTTACAGTGGTGGATATAGCGAGGGATGACCCAACTGTTGTGAGCACATTCGGTATCACGACTGCTGACCCTAATGCCATCGGTATGGCAGCGAAAATAAGAGCCACCACCAATCCCATTACACACGTCCTTAATGGTGCCCACACATATATTTCATACAATATATTTCTAAATTCGGTGTTGTAGATAACATTGTACATAGTTTCTGTTCCATAGCTAAATTCATATGCTATTTTATCATTCAAAAAGTCTAAATCTGTTTCCCCTTGGTCTTTAAATAATTTAGAAATAATGTCTTGAGATACTTGGATGGTTTCGAATGTTGGAAAATAGTCGGCGTATCCGTCTGAAAAGAATCCATTGCTTTTTAAATAAACGGCTCTGCGTATACCTCCATAAGGTAAAGTGAAACCGACCAACAAACAATTTTGGAATTGTTCATTTGGTTTGTATGAGTACCAACTTGAACACGCCTTTGCGATTTTTTCATAGGAAAAGTAATTGAATCTTTGATGTGATCTATACACATATGCTCCGGATTCGTCTTTAGAGTCATCGTAGTTCAATTCATATAGAAGTTTGTAATCCAGAAAGCACGTAGATATGGTTTCCTTTTGTTCTTTCGAAATATGAATCCTGTTGAATTTATAAATGTATTGTTGTTGGTGGTCATAAATACCGACAGCTTGCAACATTTGAAAATTAGAAATGGTTTCACCGGTTTGAATGTTTCCTACAATTCCTTCCGATTGTTGTTCGATGTTTCGGTTGCCGTAGTCTTGTGGTAGTGAGAACAAGTAAACTGTTTTGTTTATTACGGTTGACAACACGGATTTGAATAATGGAATATATTGAACACCTTGGATATCATAGAAATACCCGGTATCGTCATCGTTTAGAAAAACCGGGATTACTAAATTATCTTGTATACATTCACCGACCATTATCGTAAGTCGAAGTGAATGTAGGTTGGGGTTCTCCAACGTGTACGGTCTATACTTACCAAGCAAATTTTGTATATGACTAACGGGGTCTATGGTTTTATCAGTATACATAGAAAATTTATTGTCTTGAATGTCCAAGTTCAAATCGGCAATGAGTGATAAATTCATCTTATTATGGTGTAATGAAAGTGAATGCTTGTGTATGAGTCCCAGTTGTGTGCTTGAGTAATCCTTACTTACGTCAAAATCAGGTATTTTGATTGCGTCTACTTCGCCACCCCTTTGAAACCGTCTTTTTTTGGATTTACAATACACCCTCTTTGTTTTCTTCATATGTATCTTCTATAATAGTATGATAAAAAATCCATATATAAAAAATTGATATCTTTTTTTCAGAAGAGAGTATAAGCATAAATCCAATAAGAACTATTTTGAAATATGTCTCCTACAACTTATCACCGCGTTATCGATCCAACTGTGGTGTATTCTACCAGTGGGCCAATCCCCGAGTCCGAAGATGAAGAAGAACTCCCTTGCCTGGTCGATGACACCCCAGAAAATGGTCCAATCCCCGACCTTGACCTCGAGCACGAGCGGTGGATAGACTTCTGGAACCACACGCCTCCAAGCGAGTATACGGAGCGCATTCAAAGAGAGTTGAATGACCATCGTTTAACAGGTAGCAGGGAATACCAATCGACACCCGAGTATGCGAATTTGTTGTATCAGAGTGGTGTATGTTTATTGGTAGATAATGTGAGAACGCAAACCTATTGTTATCGTCAGGAGGGTGATTGTATTCATACCGAAGACGCGACCAATTATTTGCACGAGCTCAACCTGTGTTTATGTTGCCCAGACCACATTAACCAGCGTGATAGGGGAGTTTGTATGAGTGTAGATGTGTGTGAGTGCGAATGTAGTAGGTTATACGACGAGATTCTTGATTGTCAAGCTCGCGATAGACATATGTAGATTTATAGAATGTAGCTAAGAATAACGATTTCAATATCAAAAGGAAGATTTTTTCTTTCGAAAAACGGTAAAACCCAATTCTGTATATTGAGCAATGAATACAATTGTGGTTTGTTCATATACATTAGATGTTTTTTCAATATATTTTTGCACAAAGTGTATTGCTTGATTTTGTTCATTTTTATATTTCGAAGTATTTGTTTTTTCGTCATATTGTCGATATCCTCGATATCCATGGTTGAAATTATAAAAATGTGAAATTATATATATTTCAAAGAATATATAATTTTTTAGTCAGTCGCCGAAAAAGTGAGTCACCCAAACATTAGATATCGAGGGAGACAATATTCTTGTTTGACCCGTTGTTTTTGCGTTTTCCGTTAGATTTTCGAGGCATATTTGCGTTTTGCATATCTTTCAATGATGCGATGGAGATGACAGAATCATCTCCTTGTTCAATAATATTATTTTGTGGCGGTAATCCCTGCATAACATTTTGGGGAGGCGCGGATTTAGGTTTCAATCCGGCCAAAATGTTGTCGATGTCGGTATTCTGCGGACCTTTCATTTCAGGTCTTTTGTTAGGGTTTTCGAATTGGTTGGAAATATCGACCCCTTCTTCTTTGAACATAGCGCCTCTACTCATAGATATATCAGGTCGGTTTGAAGGCATCTCTGTGAAGTTCATCGATCCCATAGCTCCGGGGCGTTGTGGTGGTGGCATATTTTGAGTTTCTACGGGTGCTGGTGGCGGCCCCATATTTCTGGAAGGTCCTTGTGAATCGCGCATCATATTAGCCGCCATATTGAACCCAGGACTGTTCTCAGACATACTTGACACGGTTGCGTTAGTGAACATCTTCATCAGTTCAGGACTTTGTTTGATAACATCGTTAAATGCGGGTGTGGCTGAGGAAAGGGCCTTGTTGGTGAAGTTGACAACCGCCGCACTAAATCCAAGACGTAGTAGTAGCGATATTTCGGGACTCATTTTTCCTCCCTTATATTTTTCGTGTAGTTCAGAGAATATCTCTTCATAGGAGTCTAAATCCTCGCTGACTTGTTCTCCCCAGCCATCCAAATTAATGTCAAAGGGGTTGAAAGCGGAATTAGCATACTCGACGGAGTTGACAAATGTGGTAAACCACCACCCTTGAAGTTTAACACTATCCTTCTTGCGTTTATCTTCTAAAGCCCCTTCATATTCGTCTTCTATTTCTTCGTAATTGGATTCGAGAGTGAAATTGGAGTTGTTTTTGATGAAACCCTTTTCATACCATTCTTGTAATTTTTGGATCATCATTCTCTTTTTACGGCGTTTTTCTCGGTCAGTCATACTGGTATAGCTCGACGAAGATTTGGATTGTGATATTTCACCAATTTTAGTGAACCCGTCCCAGGTTTTAGTATTTCCCATACTACTACTTGTGGCTTGTCCTAAATTAGAATCTGTCTGATCTATAGGTTCCGATTTTACGGAAGGCTTCTCAGTATTCCCTCCTCCAAACCAACTCGAAGCAAAAGACCCCAATCCCCCGATAGATTTTGTGTCTGAACCAGCCCCAGAAGTTCCCGAGGAAAGGTTGTTCAGGTCATCCTCTAATTTATCAAGTTCTCCTAAATCAATGCTTGTAGGGCCAGACGACGCTTTTTGCTTTTCATTCATTAGAAGTTCGACCCCGGAACCGAAGTTAACCGATGGTAATTCAGATGGAGTGTTGGTTGTACCAATATCGATAGAAATAGGGTCTAAATCGTCTAATCCAATATCAATAATTTCCATCAGATTTCTTTATGATATTTATACACTATTTATTTTTAAGTTCTCCGCATAAAAAATTAATTTTCTCGAGTATAAATACCATATGCCTTGTAAAAAACAGTCTGCTAAATCATCCTTTTTCTTGCACCCATCCATAGTCCATCTTCGCAAAAAATCATTATTTCCCAAAATAATACCTGTGTAATAAACTCCATCTAATTTGTGTTGTTTATAGTCGTTGCCAGCCGTTTGATTTCCTAAAGGTTCCTCCAATTGTAATTTCTGGAATTGTTTCAGTTTATTGGCGGATGATACAAACTCGATTTTGGCCTGCGGTGTGGTAATGATGAAATATTGCGCCAGCATCCCTTGGACGGTTTTCATTCGATTCGCAATAGGAGATATTTGATTCTCTATGATAACCGTGTCAATATCCGCAATATTAGGGATTTGGTTGAGTAAGTCTTTCATAATGCGCCCGATGGAAATCAAATCCACGTCTCCAGCGGTTTTCCTCTTTTGTTTCTTTGTGACTTCCAGCGCGTGTTGTCCAAAATAGGATTCTAAACTCTCTAAAGCCTTTTTCTTGGTTTTCCATTCAACTGTTTGAATAGAGTATTGTTTGGCGAATTCGACAAGTTCGTCTAAAGATTTCTTTTTTAGGGATTTGGGAAGAAACGTATTCAGTGGAAGAATAAATTCGCTGGATTTCGCGTGGGTCAAACAATAATATTTGTCGTGTTTGAAATATTTGGCGTTTTTCCCGCAAATTTTTGGATTCGATGTTCGAGCCAAATTACACGAACACTTTTCCAGAGGGGCATCTTTCTCGGGCTCCAACATATTCATAATTTTCCAATCACCCACAGAAAAGGGTGTATTTGTTTCATCAATATCAAAAATACAATAAGCCATATTTTTGATACCTACATCGAAGCTAATAAGTTTTTTCATATATTGTATCTTCTAAAGTGTTTTTATATTGGTTAGTCTTTAATATCTATCGCATAAGCTTCAATAACTCAAATTGTGTCATCTCTGGTGCTACCATCTTAGCAGCGATTTGTTCTCTACTCAAATACAGATTTTTCAAGTCGCCATTTTCCAAGCTTTCAGTTGAGCTTTCCACGTAAGAATGTTGGAGTTTTGGGGTAGAAAAGTTGCTGATGAGGTCTTCGTGGCGTTTTACATAGCCTTGGTCGTTCATTGCGCTCGTTCGATTTTGTCTTATTATTTCCGGAGCGTTATTTGTTAAGTAACGTCTGTATTCCCAGTTAGAATGGATTCCGGTTTCTTTGAGTAGATAATTATTGAGAACGGCCTCTGGTTGATATGAAGCAGTAATCGTTCGTCCATCTTCCATTAATGGAGGGAACCCATCATATATGTTGTTGGAAGTGTATCCTAATTTTGTAGGTGTTGGAGTTTGAACTGTTTCGGTTTCTGTTAAATATGAAAACATTATATATTCAAATTATATAATTTTTTCAGTGTATGATTTTTTCGGTGTATCTATGTGAACTTATTCAACATCGATATCTGCTTGTTGTAACATTTTGATCAACTCATTCTTCTTGGATTTTTTTGCGTCTTCGATCAATCCTCGCGAAGTGACCATCGCTCTCAAAACCGAAATGTCGAGCTTCTTGTAATCCAATTTCATCATCATCTCGTCCTTTGGTTCAGCGTCTTCCTTTGGTTCAGCGTCTTCCTTTGGTTCAGCGTCTTCCTTTGGTTCAGCGTCTTCCTTTGGTTCAGCGTCTTCCTTTGGTTCGGCGTCTTCCTTTGGTTCAACATCTTCCTTTGGTTCAACCTCTCCCTTTCCCTTTGGTTCAACAACCTCATCATTACATTCTAACTCTATTTCTTCTAAATCACTTGAATCGTATGATTGAGTATCACTTGAATTTTCTGTCGTGACATCTTCTACAACAATTCTTTTGAATGTTGACTCGTTTGCGTTGTCTCTATTTATATCAACTCTTCCTCCTTGCCCAGGAAACCCGCGTGATGTAATTTCAACATCATTCATATCGCTATCGTCAACCTCGCTATCATTCATATCGCTATCGTCAACCTCGCTATCATTCATATCGCTATTATTCACATCACTATCATTCGCATCATCATCACTATCCGAATCAAGCCTATCATCATATTGACTGTGGACTACATTTTGAACTTCAGGGATAGACCTTATTGTAGGGTCTTGATTCCGAGACAATCCTATTATAGTTTGTTGTTTGATATTTTTCATTTCCTTTATAACGTTGTTTAAAATTTCAAACATAGTATCACATTTTTGTTCAAGGATGAAAAGACGGTCTTTGAAATGGTACACCAGCATAATTATCAGTATGAATGTGATAGCTAAACTAATAAAAAAGAAGGTTTCGATAAAATTGATAAATGCCATTTATATAATTCAATAAATTATATGGTATAATAAAACGAATGTTTGTTTTTATTTGTTTTGTTTGTCTAAATAATATTTTATCCAATCATAATATACATTTATAATAAGTATGGAAAACGAACCCACTGAGAATATTATAGAAACCCAACCGCAAATGGATGTTCCGCGTTCCTCATACACAACTTCGCATATCATAATGATTATTTTACTGGTTATTTTATTAACCTTTTCAGTTTTAGGAGTAAATATTGTTTTATTTTTCGGTATGATTATCCAGAAGTTCTTAAAAACAGTAAGTCCGCTATTTGAACGGGCTTTATCTGATTTAGGATATGCAACCGGATCCGCGATAAACAGTTCATCCAGTGTTGTGAGCGGTGCTTCTAAAAAAGGTATCGATATTTTACACGGTTCTCTATTGAATGCCGGAGATTTATTGATCGATGCGAGTGACCAAGGAAAGACATCCAGGAGTTTAGATGAATCCGTTAATTCGGCGCCTACTACGATGAAACCAAGAGAACCCGACGCAGATGATTCTACCAATCCCATCCAAAATCCCGTTTCTTCCGGCAAAAATAGTTGGTGCTTGGTAGG